>SAMEA3663124__coassemble_58_pt1 | contig 40058 bp, 40 predicted proteins | sample SAMEA3663124__metabat2_low_PE_003 | metagenome-assembled genome bin SAMEA3663124 (sample SAMEA3663124) | pig gut metagenome | biome: pig gut; feature: pig-associated habitat; material: faeces | place: Denmark | collected 2012
ACGAGCACCGGCTGTATAACAAACGAGCCATATTTGCACCAGCAGCGCCCGACCCATTAATAACGATCTTAACCTTAGCTAAATCTTTCTTTACAAAACGAAGAGCTGCTTTTACACCAGCTAAGCAAGCAATAGCTGTCCCATGTTGGTCATCATGGAATACAGGAATTTCCAATTCTTCTTTTAGGCGTTTTTCAATTTCATAACACTTAGGCGAAGAAATATCTTCCAAGTTGATTCCGGCAAAGTTCTTCTGCACTAATTTTACTGTATGAATAAATTCTTCTGGATCCTTTGTATCAAGTACCAATGGAATGCAGTCTACATTACCAAAACGTTTAAACAATAAGGATTTGCCTTCCATAACAGGAAGCGCAGCTGCTGCCCCAATATCACCTAAGCCAAGTACTCGCGTGCCATCAGAGATAACAGCTACCATGTTACTACGGCAGGTTAATTCAAAAGATTCTTCTGGATTTTTCTTAATACGTAAGCAAGGTTCTGCCACACCTGGTGTATAAGCAACCGATAAATCGTGACCGTCTTTTAATGGATATTTAGTACCCATCGTCAAAAAACCACCAAGTTCTCTTTTCTTTTCAACTGCTTCTTCAAATACATCCTTAGCCATAAAAATGTCCTCCTCACTTAATGGACGGCAAATTGCGCCCATAAAAAATTTCTAACATTTCTTGCCGTAATTGCTGTCGAATATGTTTGCGTTCCTTCGGTGATAATTCATCCTCCGTCACCCCAAACAAATAATTATTCAGGTCAAACTCTTTCAACATCATCTTCGTATGGAAAATATTTTCCTGATATACATTAACATCAATCATATCGTATCGATTTTTAGTCTTAGTATTAATATAATTTTGAATCGAATTGATACGGTGATCGATGTATATCTTCTTACCATTAATATCCCGAGTAAAACCACGTACCCGGTAATCCAAACTCAAAATATCAGAATCAAAACAACCAATCAAGTAATTCAGCGCATTTAACGGTGATATTTGCCCACAAGTAGATACATCAATATCAGCCCTAAACGTACTAATCCCTTTATAAGGATGACTTTCTGGATAGGTATGCACTGTTAAATGACTCTTATCCAAATGGCAGACAACATCTTTCTTTTCCACCTCTTCTTCTGAGATTAAAATGGTAACGCTGGCTCCCTGTGGATCATAGTCTTGCTTAGCCACATTTAATATATTGGCCCCAATAATATGAGATACTTCTGTCAATATATCCGTTAAGCGACTAGCATTATAAACTTCATCAATATACTCAATATACTGGCGTTTTTCTTCTTCTGTACGGGTATAGCAAATATCATAAATATTAAAACTCAAGGTCTTTGTCAAATTGTTAAACCCATAAAGTTTCATTTTCTTAATAGGTTTTACTGGTTTTTCCATCAATGTGTATGCCTTTCTTTATACACTCGCATAATTACTATTACTATCTTTTATACTTTATTTACGCTTTTATTGTAGCCAAGACAAACAAGGCTTGTCAATAATGATTATGTATTAAGAATCTAGCTTTCTATTACCAATTATAAGTAGCTAATTTCTTTAACAATGTGGCAATTGCATGTCCTCGGTGGCTAATTTTATTTTTCTCTTCTGGCAATAATTGCGCCATTGTTTTCTTATAATCTGGCAAGTAAAAGTAAGGATCATAACCAAACCCATTAGTCCCTTCTGGACTTTCTTGTATATACCCGTTACAAGTACCGAAAGTAACTAGTTCTCGTCCATCAGGGAACGTTAGCAACAGCGAACAAGCATAGTGCGCCATTCGTTTTTCAAAAGGCACATCAGCTAATTCACGAACTAGCTTTTTATTATTTTCTTCATCGCTGGCGTTTTCTCCTGCATAGCGTGCCGAATATACACCTGGCGCTCCATCCAAAGCATCCACCAAGAGGCCTGAATCATCCGCTAAGCAAGGCAGTTGACAAGCCTTCATATAATACTGGGCCTTTTGTCTGGCATTTTCTTCAAAGGTAGAACCGGTCTCTTCCGGCTCTTCAATAGACATTAATTCCTTAATCCCCACTGCTTCAATACCTAAAGGCTTAAGTAGTTCTTTAAACTCTCTAATTTTCCCCTTATTATGCGTGGCTAGTACAATTTTTTTATGTTCCATGAATTTATAACCCTTTCTCTACTCAGTGACTTAGAGTTCTTCCGACAGTCCCTTACCTTCATCAGCTATAACATAACGTTTAGCTTGACCTTCTTTTTTTCGACGCCACAACTCGTCATAGGCCTCTTGTCGGCACACTTCATCTGCCTGCCAAGGAATAAACATTCCCATTACGTGTTGGTGTCCATAAGGGCCCGCTGTTGATTGCGAATCAATTAAACGCCAACCCACTTGATGAGGATATAAACGTACCGTTTCATGCCGTAATTCACTAATGCCAGTTTCATCATAATAAATACGTTTTTCTGTTTTATATATGTCTCCATAGCGACTTAAAGTCTTAGCCTTCAATTGATCGCGCTGATCCCACTGGACCTTCCACTGGGCAATAAGGCTTTCAATATACCGCGTTACATCATCTGTCTGCGCATACTTAACTGAATCAAAAGCCGGTTCTATAACCTGACTATAATCAAGGCCTGCCATAGAAAGAACAATGCCTGTGTTGACATATGGCAGGGCTTCTTTTACAGAATAACCCCCTTCTAAGACAGCTATATCCGCCTGCAATATGTGGGCAAGTTCTGCATAGCCCTTGGCCGTTACATTCATATTAGCTAAGGGATCACTAAAATGATTATCCTGTCCAGCCGAATTAATAATTAAATCTGGCTTAAAATCATCCAATATAGGCTTAACCAATTCCGTCAAAACTCGATGGAGGCCCTTATCCCCTGTGCCTGGTGGCAAGGGGATATTAACATTAGCCCCAACTGCCTGCGGTCCGCCAAATTCATCCATAAAACCGGTTCCAGGATATAAGGTTCGTCCATCTTGATGAAAGGAAATATAAAGTGTATCTGGGTCATGATAAAACATATCCTGTGAGCCATCCCCATGATGTACATCCGTATCTACAAAAGCTACACGACCTACAGGATAGTGCCGCCGTATATAGGCCAGCATAACTGCTTCAATATTAATCGTACAAAAGCCACGAATACCATGTACCATTCGCATAGCATGGTGTCCTGGCGGACGCACCAAGGCAAAGGCTCGTTTTACGTCACCTTCCATAAGAGCTTTAGCCGCTGCTATAGCCCCGCCCGCTGACACACGGTGCGCTTCTGTTACCCAATGATGTAAATCAGGTGCACCTACGTGTACACAAGCAATATCATTCCAATCAGCCACTAAGGGATTATACTCACGAATGGCCGGATGATCCAGAAGACCTTCTTCTTCTAGTTGATCACGTGTATAGAGAAGGCGTTCTTGCCGTTCCGGATGTGTCTCCGATATTTTCCAATCAAAGGCAGGGAAAAAGACCAAACCTAAGGCTGGTTTATCTTGTTTTTGTCTCTTAGTCTCTAACATAAGTATCTACTCCCGCCTTTCCTTGTAAATGAAGATTCATAATTCGGCATTCTCTATACCCCCCATCTAAAACAGGAAAATCCTCTTTGGCAACCACTTCAACTATAAGGTTCTCTTGAATACCCATCTGCTTAGCCAGATCTTGCAAATAACCTTGTCCTTTAGCCAATAGCTCTGCCATTGAGTAAATACCAACGTTACTCTCCTGTAAGCCCAATTCTGGTACCGTTAACTCTTGCTTACCTGTATGACAGTATAAGGATACTTGTACCGTCTCTTTAGCTAGTGCTGCCCCTATGGCATTAGCCACCGGCGCTTCCTTAGGGGTAAGGACAGATATATGCATAGCCTTAGCCACTAAGGGAGCCAAGGCACCTGCCGTACCGCCTACGCCTACTAGACTTTCTGGCTTAAACCTATGTGCCTCTACAATATCCTGTACCGTATAAACAGCCCGTTTATTTTCACGAGTAACTGCTCGTCTTATACCTTCTTGAATGGTATCTACAGCTGCCTCTATAATAGCCTTAGCCACTTGCTCTACCTTATCTTTATCTACTTGTTTAGTGATAACGGCTTGCTTTTGCCCCTTAGCCTGACCTAACTCTACTCTTTGTTTATTAGTACTAAACGTCCCCATCAAAACAGTCAATTGCGTAAGACCTTGCCAAGCCCATTCTTTATCTCCAAAATCAGCATACCCAGCTACAATCAAAGCATCACCTAAAGTAGGACTTTCACCGCCTAAAGCCATGGACGGCCCACGCCGCTCTGGACCTACCTGCCAGGTTCCATCTTTTCTTAACGAAACATAGGACTCGCCACCGATACCAACAGACTCTACCTGAAAGGACTGTACCGCTGACGGATAGTCCCTAATAGTGACACCTCCTCTAGCTCGAATGGGTTGTCCTTCCTTCCACAAAGAGATATCCGTCGTTGTTCCCCCCATGTCTAGGGCTACGGCCATAGAGGTAGGCATACCACCGAGTGCTTTCATACCTAATACGCTGGCTGCTGGTCCTGTAAAGACGGCTTCAACTGGCATTTGAGTTAAGGCTCCTATAGGTAGGGAACCGCCATCAGCCTTTAACATATATAAGGGAGCCTCTATATGCCGAGCCTTTAGAGCGTCCTGCACACCCTTAACGAAGTCTGAAAATGTAGTCTGCACAGCACTATTAAAATAGGCACTCACTGTCCGCCGTGGAAAATGAAGGGCGCCACTTAACTTAGTTCCTTCTGACACCAGTCGATAACCACTTTGTTTAGCTAAATCACTTAACGCCTGCTCTTCTGATGGATTTCGAATGGCGAATTTAGCTGATACCGCCGCCGGCCTATGTCCAGCCTGTACCTCTTGTTTCATCAACGCCTTTACTTCTTTCCGATTAAAATACGCTACCACTCGGCCTTGGTGGTCCGTATAGCCTGGAATTTGTATAGGTTTTACTGGAAAAGCTTCCTCTACATTACGGCCTGGTCCAGGAATAACATATAAATCTGTTTGCTCTTCTTTACCTTCAATAACCACATTCGTTACTATCGTTGTCGACAAGGTCACTTTTTCTATTTGTTCTACAGGTACATCTTTACATACCGCATCAAGAACGGCTAAGAGGCCATCCATAATTTGTCCATGTGTTGTCCGACGTTTAGCAAAGGCCCGCATATGCCCTTTGTCTAAAACAACAGCATCTGTAAAGGTTCCGCCTACATCTATCCCTATTTTCATTTCTCGACCTTCTTTTTATGTTTAAGTAACGTCATCCTTATTGATTCTTACTTTTTATTATATCATGCCAGCCCAATCAGCTTTTCATCTACTAGAATGCTTTTGTTAACGTCTACTTCTCTAGCAAAAGCCTTCCAAAAAACTCTATGCTTATCTTATCGCAAAAGGCTAACAATAACTAAAACCCAAACTTACAAAAGAATAAAAAAGAGCCTCAACAAAGACATCTCTGTTGGGCTCTTCTGCTTTATATTTTATTGTTGTTCCCGCGCTACTGATGCAAAATTCTTAATAATAACAATAGGCGTCATCTGGCTATCATTACCAAATGGATTGTTAATCAAAATACGGGCAATCCGTTTTGGATCTAGGCCCCGACTATGGCCAAGTACAGCCGACCGTTTCAAGTCATTTACATCGGCAACGACAGCTCCATAGCAACCCGTGCGTTGAACAATCTGTTCTGCTACTTGGTTAGGATGTTTTGGACCATATACAATATGCTTATCAAAAGGAGGCATCGTCCCTGTTACATCATCTGTCAAGGATGCCTGACGGGCTAATTGATAGAAAACCCCGTTTTTACGGAAAATCTTAGCAATCGCTCCTGCAAAGAAACAGAACATGGTCTTCCATTCCCCTTCTAAGTTCATTGCTGCCTGCATACCATAAACAGAACTCATCGAACCATCAGCAGGAACAAACCGGCATAAAAAACGTGCCTTCCAAGACGGTTTTAATTCTTCTGGACGAGTGAAATGTCCTTGTGTAATTGCGACTACAGATTCTGCTACACATACAATGTCTTCTGGACCAATATCCTGTCCTGCATACTCTAAAATTGTATTTACAATATTATCTTTAGGTGTCAAAATTCGCGTATGTACAGGAACCAATTCTAATTGTGCCATGAGAGCCTCCTTACTGACGCATTGCCTGTTCTAATTCTTCGGATGTTAAGACTAAACGATTCTTGGAAATATGCCAATCACTGCGACCAACAACTTGGTAAACAATATCAATAGGCATGTCAGGGAAATTCATCAATTCCTTGCGAATATTTCCATCTTTTACGCTCATAATGACGCGCAAGCGAACCGTACCACCCTTACGTGGTGGAATAATAACAGATTCCCAATACCCATCATGACGAGGACGGCTCACATCCATAGTCCAAGACTCAATATGAACACCATCAAATTGTTCTTCTGGCATCAAATGACGAGGATACAAATCCATAATCGTCCCATTTTGACGGCCCTTATTAACAAAAGGAATATCACATGTTAATGTAACCTGACTAAAACTAATATCTTCTACAATAAACGGTGTGTGTCGTTTAACCAACATAACAATTCGTTCATTGCCTTGCTGCCAAGCATATAACCTAAATAATAGGTACAAGACAGCTAAAATTAAAATAATCGCCACTATAATATTAATCAGCGTAGACAAAAACATGCATCTTCACTCCTCACAAGATAATTTTTTGAAGCGTATACTCCGACGGTAATAAAAACTGACCAGCCAACTCTCTAGCCACTTCGATATTTTTAGTAAAGCACAAATCAATATGCCCCGTTTCTCGTTTTGGATTCCACAAATGTTGCGATGTTAAAATCCGTTTAGCCTCATTGGCTGTTTCATAAGACGGATCCACAAAGACAATATCTCCTTCCGCCATCTGCTCCATAACGGGCTTTAGAAAAGGAAAATGCGTACACCCTAATACTACGGTATCCGCATCACTAGTCAATATCGGTTGTAAATACGTACGCAAGGGTTCTTTTACCTGATCATCAATAATATGTCCCGTTTCTACCAAATGGGCCAAATCAGGACAGGGTACTTCCAAAACAGATACATTCGCATCTACTTTTTTGGCTGCCGCTCGATGCTGATGACTATTAATGGTCGCCACCGTCGCCATCACGGCAATCGACTTTTGCGGGCTAATACTAATAGCCGTCCGTACGCCCTTACACATACCAACCACCGGAAAGGAAACGGTATTACGCAAAACCTTTGATGAAACAGCTGTAAAGGTATTACAAGCAATAACAGCCATCTTGATAGGTAAAGATTCCAATCGCTGGGCAATCCGTAAAGCAATACGGTTAATGTCCGTTTCTGGTAAATTACCTACTGGATTATTGGCATTATCACCAATAAAAACAAAATCTTCATGGGGAAACATAGACCGTAAAACACGAAGCACAGTCAATCCACCAACACCTGAATCAAATACACCAATAGGCAAACGACTGCGTTCAGCCATATGCTGTGCCATTATTGTACATCCTCCTTAGCCAATGCCTCCATAGGCCGATAAAACTCATCTGGAAGACGTATAATTTTACCTGTTTTTGCATCGGTAAACACATTTTGTGTATCACCGGTACAAACAACCGAGTGGTCTTCTCGATAAATAACATAATGTAAGGCACATTGTGCCCTTGTCATCTTGGTTACAGTAACAGCAATGGTCAACACATCATCAAACCGTGCTGGCTCCTTATATTCACAGCTTACTTTGGTAATAGGAAATACAATGCCCTTATCCATCATATCCCATAAGCTAATACCAATACTGCGGAACAACTCAACCCGCGCCACTTCAAACCAGCGAATATGATTACTATGATGGGCTACCTCCATCATATCTGTCTCATAAAATCGCACCTGCACCGTCGTAGTAAACATAGTCATTCCCTTCCCTGTAAAAACAATTCATGCTTGATTGTACGCCTAGGGAATGCTCATGTCAAACTATTTAGAGTCAGCCGTTAAAAACGGGGTGAATTTCTGTGCCGATTCCCTATGAGATGGTTTAATATAACGATTAGCTATTTTAAAAGCAAAGGCCACAACAGCTGCGTCATCTAACCAACCTACCAGTGGCACCTTATCAGGAATAATATCTGTTGGAATCATCAAATATCCTAAGGTCCCAGCCAAAATAGCCTTAACTAATTTCGGGGTATCTTCATCACGCAAACAGAAGAAAAGTATCAAGGCCTGACGCATGAAAACTAAATTCTTACCCATCGTATTAATAAAGCTCATAAAACGGCTGGGAGAAAAATACTTACCATATTTTACTAACTTTAACGGATTTAGCATACAACTCACTCCTTAGTATTTATCGCTTCGTAAGTACTATTTACAAAGATTATCTTTAATCGTCTGTACCTTTTCACTAACCTTAAACAAGGCATCACACGCATCTGATGTGACAGTACTTGCTAAATCATCACTCATCATAACAGATTTAGCTGCTTCCACAGAACCAACAGCCATACTTTTTGTTAAATCAGCTGCCGATTCAGCTAATACCAACAATAAAGAACCAATACCACTGGCGGCATGTGTTAACCCATCAATAGAATCGCAACTATCCAACTGATCCTTCAAGGCACCGCCAGCCATACCAACAATGCCAGCTAAGGCACCAACGGCACTTTCAAGACCTGCCTTGCCAAATACTTCACCAGCACCATATAAAACAGTAGAGCCTAAACTTTCTACCTTAGTACCCGTTTCTGCAATAAAATCCCGTGTTTCATCACCAAGTGGCGTATGTTTCAATGGATTAGGTGCCAACATATCTACGGTTGTCTTAATATGAGTAAAGACACGGGATAGTTCTTCTTGACAGCCCGTACCTTCTAATGGCAAAGGCATCCCCATGCTAATCCAGCGTTTAGCCGCCTGTCCTATAGCATAGGTCATGCACATAGCTACTGGCACTTTTAAGGCTTTCATTGGTAATAGTTTATTAAGAGCCACGCCTAACAAACTGCCACCTAGGCCAGCCAAAAAGCCCATAATAGCACCTGCACCAACATCTTTACCATAAGCACCAGCAATACGAGTAACCATATACACATCATTAGCACAAATAGCAACTGTTGGTAAAACAGGAGAAATAGACAAAACACCAGCGCGAGCTGCTCCCCAACGACATAATTGTTCCGCTTCTTGATTCATTACATCTGTTGTCATTAATTCATTACTCATCTTTTCCATGATACGCTCCTTCACCTATACGCGAATATATCATAAAATCGTATGTTTACATGTTTTCTATCTTTTATTACTTCTCTAAAAAAAGCCTATATCCTTTTTTTTAGTTTTAATTTTATCTTACCAACTTGTTAAGCCCCCATCAATGGTCCAGGCAGCTCCAGTTACAAAAGACGCCTTATCGCTAAGCAAAAAGGCAATAACTTCCCCAATTTCTTTAGGTTTAGCAATGCGTCCCAGCGGATAATGCATAGCCATTTCTTCCAAAGCCTCTTCCCTAGAAGAATCGCTTTCAGCCAATTGCTTTGCTACCAAAGACGTATCCACATCACCTGGGCAAACACAATTAACGCGTACATTATGAGGCGCCATTTCTAAGGATAAGGACTTAGTAAAACTAACCACAGCCCCCTTAGATGCACCATAGACAGAGCAGGCTACATTCCCCTGTAGACCTGCATCACTAGCTATCGTAACGATACTGCCCTGCACCCGCCTTAGATAAGGCAAGGCCGCCTGGCATAAGAAAACAGTCCCCTTTACATTAGTACCAATCATTTCATCAAAGGATTCTTCCGTCACATCACCTAGGAGCTTTTCTTCATAAAAGCCCGCCGCTGTTACAAGGGCATTAATAGCGCCAAAACGTTTAACTGTTTCTGCTACAATTTGGCCACATTCACTAACCTTACTCACATCCCCCGCTACAAAACGCACCTTAGAGGATATACGTCTAAGTTTAACAACCGCATCCTGTCCCCGTCGTTCATTACGGCCATTAATAACTACGCACCAACCATCCTTTAAAAGAAGCTGTGCTGTAGCAAAACCAATACCTGACGTACCACCACTAATCAAGGCAACCTGTGTATCACTTCTATGAGGCATATAAAATCCTCCTTTTTATCATATACAAAGTATATACAAAGAAAGTACTTGCATTAATTACAAAGCAAATCACTCTATAGGAAAATAGAAACATCTAGTAAAAACAAAATCTATCCTAAGGCACCAGATAGCGTATAATCATAAACTAGTTTTATTAGCATGCCAGCCGTCACCACAATAAGCAACAAGCGTACTAGGCGTGTACCGCCAGTTAGAGCAAAACGAGAACCTAAAAAAGCACCAATAACCTGACCTACTGCCATGGACAAACCGTATAAAATATCAATTTGCCCCATTGTCAAAAACAGACCCAAGGCTGTAATGTTGGTAATAAAATTTAATACCTTAGTATTGCCTGCCGCCTGCAAAAAATCAAAACCTAAGAGCAAAAAGGCAATGGTTAAAAACGTACCCGTCCCTGGTCCAATGAAGCCATCATAAAGGCCAATACCAAAAGCCATAGTCACAAGTATAACTTGCTGTTTATAACCGCCCTTATGAAAGGTATTCACCTCGCCCCAATCACGTTTAAAAATGGTAAATAAAAGCACAGCGATTAAGAGAGCAATAACAATCGGCTTCACATAGGTAGGCGACAACCACATAACTAAAGCCGCCCCTCCTAAAGAACCACAAAAGGCCAAAGGCACTAACCGACCGACTACGTCCCAAGATACAGCTCCATGCCTCGCATAATTAATCATAGCCGTAAAGGCACCAAACACACTGCCTAGCTTATTAGAGCCTAGTGCTGTCGCTGGCGGTAAACCTGTTAATAATACGGCTGGCACCGAAATTAATCCGCCACCGCCAACAATAGAATCAACAAAACCAGCTAAAGTCCCAATAAAGGCTAAGATAAGAGCTATCTCATAGGCACTCACGGCGTTTCACCTGCATCCTTTTCTTTCAAACGATTAAGGACAAGCACGTAACCATCCGCTCCATAGACTAGACTGCGTTTAACACGGCTAATCGTCGCCGTACTAGCCCCTGTTTGCTCAACAATCTCTTCATAAGATTCACCGGCTTGTAACATTTCTGCCACTTCTAACCGTTGGGTTAAGGCTTTTAATTCACTAACTGTACAAATATCTTGAAAAAACTCATAACATTCTTCCACCGTCTTTAACTGCAAGACCCCTTCAAACAAACGGTCTGTAGCCTGACTCCGTAATTTTTCATTAACACTCATAGATAACACCTTATCCATTTACTATCGACTATCATATGATTTATCTGCTTTCATGCTTTATTTCATTATAATATAGGCCTAATAAATAAAAAAGAGCGGATAAACAAATATCCACTCTTCCTATAGAGACTGTCTCACACTTCTCTTATCTATTTACTTCTTATTCAATTTGCGAGACCACATATCCCCACCTACTTGGGCTATCTGTACCATAACCACTAAGATGACGATGGTAATAAGCATAATCGTCCCATCAAAACGTTGGTATCCATAGCGAATCGCAATATCACCTAAGCCGCCGCCACCAACGGCACCAGCCATAGCCGAATAACCAATTAAGTTAATAATTAGAACCGTAATATTATCAATTATAGTCGGCATAGATTCTGGCAATAGCACCTTACGAATAATCTGATAAGGAGAAGCTCCCATAGCCCGTGCTGCTTCTACGACCCCACTATCTACTTCACGAATAGACGTTTCCACTAAGCGTGCCAGGAAAGGAATAGCCGCAATCGTCAAAGGCACGCAAGCCGCCGTTGTACCAATAGAGGTGCCTACAACCAACCGAGTAAAAGGTATAATAGCAACCATCAAAATGATAAACGGTATAGACCGTAAAATATTAACAATGACTCCTAATATATGATTAACTGAATAATTTTCTAATATTTGGTTCTTACTCGTTACAACCAAAACGACACCTAATGGCACACCTACAATGATAGCAATCACGGTAGATACAACAGTCATCTGTAAGGTTTCTAAGAACCCAGTCCACATTAAATCAGCCATCATCTCACTAAATAGTGGCATACCCAATCACCTCGCTCCGAATTTGTAACTCTTCTAAATAGGTTAAAGCCTTACGAACCTGTTCTTTTTCACCATCCAAGGCAATAATTAAATGACCAAAACTAGCCTCTTGAATGAAATCAACACCACCAAACAAGATAGTAACTTCAATACCAAACCGACGAATAACACCGGCAATGACAGGTTCTTTTGTAGAACCGCCCATAAAGGCTAAGCGAACCACTGGTTTGGTGCCTTCATCCCAAGCATCATGTAAGTCCATATGTGCTTTTACTTCATCTGGTAAGTCATGACTAATCACAGAGCCAACAAACTCTCTCGTTGTCTGTTCTTTTGGATTGGTGAAAACATCAACAACTCGGCCCTGTTCAATAATTTTGCCACCTTCAATAACGGCTACATGATCACAAATATCCTTTACGACCTGCATCTCATGCGTAATGATAACAATGGTTAAACCCATTTTTTTGTTAACATCTTTTAGCAAGTCTAAAATAGACTGCGTTGTCTGTGGATCTAGAGCAGATGTAGCTTCATCGCATAAAAGCACCTTAGGATTCGTTGCTAGGGCTCGGGCAATACCAACACGCTGCTTCTGCCCACCAGACAATTGTGATGGATAATTATCTAACCGATTAGATAACTTAACAATATCCAAAATAGGCAAAATCCGTTCTTTTATTTCTTTTTTACTATATCCTTGTAATTCCAAAGGAAAGGCTACGTTTTCATAGACCGTTCGAGATGACAACAAGTTAAAATGCTGAAATATCATACCTATATTTTTACATTCTTCCCGCAGCTCTTTATTTTTTAGCTTGGTAAGCTCCACCCCATTAACCGTCACCGTGCCAGATGTAGGGGCTTCCAACATATTAATACAGCGAATCAAGGTGGATTTACCTGCCCCAGACTGGCCTATAATGCCATAAATCTCGCCTTCTTTAACTGATAAACTAATATCTTTTAAGGCTTCTACGCGCGCGGCACCGCCATACACCTTGCCAATGTGCGAAAGCTCTATCATATACATGTCCTCCGTATGATCGACCTAAGCCAACCCTTCGTCTAATACTTTATTATAACCAGCAGCTAAGCGTTGGCTAACTTTACCCGGCTTACCATCTCCTACTGGCTGTCTATCTAGTGTCGTCACCGGAATAACACCACCAATAGTGTCTGAGAAAAAGATTTCATCCGCATTCGCTAAGAATTCCTTATCAAATTCTTTTTCTAATACGGTAATACCTAAACTTGGTGCTACCTTCGTCACAACCATCTGCCGAGTAATCCCTTTTAAAATAAAATGATCAGCTGGATGTGTATAGATAATCCCGTCTTTTACAACAAACACATTAGAGGTACTACCTTCTGTGCAGATACCGTCACGAAGGTAAATCGCCGCATAGGCACCCTTCTTTTCCGCTTTTGTCTGAGCTAACACATTAGGTACTAAATTAAGCGTTTTAATATCCACGCGAGCCCACCGTTCATCAGGCAAAGTAATAGCCTTAACCCCATCAGCCAACCTATTGACTTCATCCATATCTACAGGGTGAATAGACATTAAGAACTGCGGTTCTAACTTAGAACGGTCATACGCATGATGGCGAGGTGAGACACCACGAGTAATCTGTACATAAATATAACCTTCGGTAATGCCGCTTTGTTCTATAATAATTTCATGTAATTCTTGAAAATCATCTGGTGGCATGCGTACAGGAATATCCATTTCACGCATGGACCGATACAAACGGTCTTGATGATAAGAAAAGGCAAAGCAACGCCCCTCATGCACACGGGTTACTTCATACACACCATCGCCAAAAGTATAGCCACGGTCATCGAGACTAACACATTTAGCACCTGGTTCAACAAACTCTCCATTAAAATAGGTTAATTCTTTCATCATTACACCCCCAAGAATACCTCGATATAATAGCTTTATTATATCACAATAATCCCTATCTGCTTAACGGGATTTAATTAATAGGACTCAAAATAGCCTTAACTCTAAAATATATAAATAATATTCACTAACTAAATCATATTATGCTCATCGCCCAATTAGAAGACACCGCAACCAAGTAGGACAAATTTGGAATAATCGCGTGCAAAAATAAGACAGACAAATTGTACACACATATAAGGCTACAACTACTAAGGCTGTAAGTAGCATCTGCATCTTGGCCAACACCGTCGTCAATATAATGAGCATAAACGGATGAACTAAATACATGCCATAAGACGTATCCCCCATGCCCTTCCAAAAAGCACGCATAGCACTCGACAAAGGCGTAACCTGAAAGAAGAACAAGAAAAAGATAATTCCCATGGCTGTATAGACCATCCCCATAGGACTTAGCTGATGAACCGTATAAATAGCTTCTAACAAGGTGTAATGCCATTGTCCCATAACATAATAATAGCTACCTAACATAAGTCCCACAGAAATAAGGAAGCCCACCGTAACAAGCAGACGGTATTTCCATAACCAAGCCGTCACCACTTGATAGCGTTCCGCTACAACAGCACCAAATAAAAAGACCCAAAAATAATGGAGTATCCAATAATTAAGCCGCTGAGCCAAGGCATATTGTGCTAGACTATTCGATAACACAATATGTCCCGCCAAATAAGACGACCAAAAGTTAATACCTGTTTGAATCAGCCATAAGCCAATCATCCAAGCCACTGGCGCTTTCAATATGGCTTTAACCGCCCAACGCCAAAGAGGCATTAAGAGATAAAACCAAATCAAAATAACCATAAAATACAAGTGGTAAAAACCATTACCAAAGAATAAAGTCACCCCAAAATGGTGAGGCCAAAGACCGCTATAATTATGGGCGCCTATAGCACTATACAAAACATAGAAAAACGACCACACCACATAAGGTACGAAAACGACTTTTAAACGGCGTTTTATAAACTGCTTATAAGAAAAATCAGCTGTCATCGGCGTATGATAAAACAAGCCAAAAGCAGACAAAAAGAAAAAAGCAGGCACACAAAAACGCGATAATATTTCAAGCACGCTAATAAGCTGTACATTAGCTAAAGGATTACTAATAGCTATAGAACCTACATGAATGGCAATGACACCTAACATACAAAGACCACGCATGTAAGTAATCTCTGGCAAAAAACGAGGCTTTTCCATTTATTGTACCTGCCCTTGCTGCATAGCGGCTTGTGCTGCGGCAGCCGCTGCAGCAGCTGCTCTAGCCTGTGCTTCCGCTTCTTGACGAGCACGTTCAGCTGCTTCACGCTGCTGGCGAATCTCTTTTTGCAGCGGCGCTACCGGCTGGTCATATACATCAATTTCTGTTTCAAATAAACGTCCCCATGGGAAGCGTGCTGATACGGTTCGCGGATTAATTTGCAAATATTTTTGAGCAAAATCTTGTACTCGTTCATCCATATATTCTTGCAACTTATGGTTTAACGTTCCTGTATAGCGTACGTTATCATTACGAATAGAATCTTGCATGCGATAAATATCCTTACGAATATTAGCCTGATAAGCCCAGTTATCTAAGTACTGCTGGGTTAGCATATTCTTATGTGCCTGCGCTGACATATCTTTACCCAAAATGCCTTGTGCAATAGCATAACCAACTGTATTACTAGCCGTATTCCATCCATTGTAAGCATCTAATTTATATAATAGGTTTCGCTTATATAAACCATACACAAGCGTATTATCTGACCCATTCGAATAAGAAATATCAGCGAGACTAACCGATACACCTTCATTAATAGCGGTTTGAATTTTATCCAAGAAGGCATTGGTGCTGGCTGAAATCATAGGGAAGTTTTCAAAGGCTTCTGATTCCCCTGTCGTCGTTGTTAACGGTGTATTAACCGCCAACAAAATATATGGCTTACCTTCTGTAACTTCCGTACCACCTACAGCTGTAATATGTTCAGAAATCGTCTTACCTATAGTCTGATCTTCATAGTGAGGAATCGTTTCAGCCCCACCTCCCAAAGGATAAATGACTTCAAAAGTAGGGTGTAAATTATTTTTAATCACATGATAGCGAGCCATAAGCAATAAACCTAGCTGGTCCGCGCCAGGGAAACTATCATACACCGTTGGCGGCAGCCCCTTACTATATTCCTTTAAGTAGCGGCTTTCTAAGGCTGACTGAGATAGTTGACTTGTATCATCATGACCAAGAGCAAAATATGAAAAGACACCCTGTCTTGTTTCGTCAATTAATTCTTTATTAACAACCATATTTTTCTGACGACGGTTAAACCAATCCTGTAAGTAAGACACAGGCACCGTAGCCATTAATGAAAACAACTTATTCTCCTCTTCCGCACTAATCTGCCCCGCATCCAACTTATCCTGCAAGGCCGCAATTTGGAAAATAGTCGGCCCATACGTATCATAGTAAGTTGGTTCTACGCCGCCCCCACTTGCACGAGGTGACCGCATAACCGTACCAAAGCCATAAATAGGTACATTGGGATATTTCTGATGTAATTCCGCAATCCGTTTAACCCGTTGTGTTAAGGTGTCAACAGACAAATTATGTTTTCTCGAATCAACTAGGCCACCGTAAATCAAAGAATCCGTACTTAAGACCATAGCATCCGCTTGACTCGCATGCTGGTCAACCCAATTCCAAATTTGGTCCGCATCTCCATGAAAGGTCTGCCCTGATAAATACACTTGCGGCGGTGTTATAACCGTGTATCCGGCCCCTTCCGCTGTATCGACTGTATATAATAAACTAACTGGACGGTCGTCTTGTGGCACATAAAGGATAGTGCTGGCCGACGCCGTTGATATGCCCCCTAAGACAGCTAAGGCAACAAGAGCTGCACAAAAGGAAACGCCTTTCTTCATCGTCTCACTCCTCAAACAAACATGCATTAATAATTAATTATATAATGAATCAACTATAAATGCTATAATAAATCAATAATACACATTCTTTATCCGAGATACATTTTCGAATTATCTAGCATCAATATCTACCAAGCTCCTTCCAGCTTATACCTATTGCGTCTCACCTAACGCCTTATCTAGCGTTTTTCTATAAAAGCACAGCATTTCACAACAACTATATTCACCCGCATTTACCAGTATAAGAATATCTACTAAAGAAAAAGAGCTTTCTCTATGACACCTATCAAAATAAAAGAAAATCTTCTTACCTATGCACAAAAAAACTTACACATTCCCGCTATTGGTATTGCCTCTTGGCCCCTACCTAATGACGCCATACAACACATTACCTCTAGTGAAGACTGCCCTTTTACACCAGGCACACTAGCCGAACGCCTGCAAGGGGGCACTCAATTAACCAATCCACAAACAGCCATTGTCTGCCTATTTCCCTACTACCTGCCAGAGCCTCAAGAAACCCAACCGAATCTAGCCCGTTATGCTTGGACAAAAGACTACCATCTTGTTGTCCCCCACTACCTCGACCGCCTTGGTCAGCACCTACAAAAGTTTACTCCTTGTCACTATGAAATTCATTGCGATACCTCCCCATTAACCGACCGATACATCGCCTATCTAGCTGGACTTGGTTTCTTTGGTAAAAATCACTCTCTCATTCACCCTACGTGGGGCTCCTATACCAATATCGGCACCCTGCTTGTCACGACTAAGCTACCTGCTGACAAGCCCCTAGACCTATCTTGCGGTAACTGTCAGTCCTGTATTAAGGCCTGTCCAGGGCAAGCCTTATGTAATCCTGAACTAAACTATGCCCACTGTAAAAGCTATATAACACAAAAAAAAGGCGTTCTCGCCGATGACGAAATCGCTATTCTACGAAAAACTCCCTTAATCTGGGGCTGTGACGTTTGCCAAGAGATTTGTCCCTATAACAAACACGTACCGACCACACCCATTCCAGAATTCCAAGACAGCCTTTCCCAACTTACTACAAACGATTTAGAAGGTCTAACTAACCGCACCTTCAAAGAAAAATACGCTGACCGTGCCTTCACCTGGCGAGGAAAATCTGTCCTACTACGCAATTTAGATATTATAAATAAAAAAGTACAAATGTAGGTAGTTAACGCTACCTACATTTGTACTTTTCATAGGCTTACTATAATAATATCCAACGCATTTAAAGTGAGCGCCTTATTTTAATTCCTTTAAGACAGTCAACAAAAAGGTATACATTCTATCTACCGAAGAAATGCTAACTCGTTCCTGTGGCGTATGTGGATGCTGAACAGTTGGCCCAAAACTAATCATCTGCGTATCTGGTAACTGTTCCTTTAACAAACCACATTCAAGACCCGCATGAACAGAATTAAGAATTGGTTCCTTTCCCGTTATCTTCTTATAAATAGCTAATACTTGTTTTTCCAAATCACTGCCAGGCTGATATTCCCAAGCTGGATAGCCATCACTTACGCGAGAAGAAATACCTAAGACTTCAGCTAAACCTGTCAATTTCGTAACTAAAAAGTCTAATGAACTCTTAGATGAACTCCGCGTAGAAATTAAAATAGAAATAAAATTCTGTTTTTCCTGAACAATAGCTAAATTATTACTTGTTTCAACAATATTACCAGGCAAAGTCTGGCTCATGCTATAAACACCATTAGGTGCCAAAATCAAATAAGCTACCAAAGCTTCTACCGTATCATCCGCATAAACAAGGTCGGGTGCTTCCACTTCTTTTACAGATAAAGTTAAACCTGCATCTTGCGGTATAAATTCCTGCTGATACACTTGTGACAAATGAGCCAATAAATTTTTAATCGCATCAAAATCAACTTCTTTTACAGCAATAACCGTTTCTGCCTGACGAGGAATAGCATTATGCTTAGTACCGCCACTAAAAGATGCAGTCTGGAAGGAATAAGATTTATGCATTTCATATAAAGTCCGAGCCAAAATCTGATTTGCATTGGCCCGCTGTTTAACGATTTCCATGCCAGAATGACCGCCTAACAAGCCTTCAACAGAAATATGAAAGGCCTTATTATAAGTATGATTGCGATTTTCGCGAAGTAAAGGAATACCAATTTCTACATGACAGCCACCAGCACAACCAATGGTAAATTCACCTTCATCTTCACTGTCTAGATTAAGCAAATACTTACCCGATAAATCACTGCCCTTTACAGCTATCGCACCATTCATACCTGTTTCTTCATTAGTCGTAATTAGGCACTCCATAGGTCCATGCGGAATGGATGGATCATCCATAATCGCTAACATCATAGCGACAGCCATGCCATCATCAGCGCCTAGTGTCGTATCCTTAGCCTTAAGCCAATCCCCATCCACTACAAATTCAATAGGATCTTTAGTAAAATCATGTGTCGATTCAGGTGTCTTTTCACAAACCATATCCATATGGCCTTGTAAAATAACTGATGGCGCCGATTCATAACCCTTAGTTGCTGGCACTTTAATAATGACATTATTTTCACTATCCTGCTTAGCTTCATACCCATGATCCTTAGCAAAGGCAACTAAATAGTCACTAATTGCTTTTTCATTGCCTGACCCACGAGGAATTTGATCTATATCATAAAATTTATCAAAAACAGCTTGTGGTTGAATACTTGGTTTCATAACTAACACCTCTAATTATACCTAGGCATCATCATAAAATGATAGAATCTGCCATGCCAACTAACCAATGGCACAAAACAGCTTACCTCTTACACATTTTATAATAATGTGTAAAAACAAAATATGCATATATACTATAGCACAATTAGCCACCTTTTGCAGATTAAGCATACTTTATAAGTTCTTAAAAACAAGCCTCTTGTCGCCCCTCTATTTAATGGTACAATAGGGAGTGCTAGTACGCCTACTTAGCTGATAATGCTGTGAGTACTAACTATCATAATAAAATTAGCCAAAAGTACTCGTCATGCCATGTCCTAGCACGGCTATGACACCATGACTTTACATCGTATACGTCTCTAAAAACAAAGGAGGACTCATGTTTTCTTGGATATATAACTTAGTTATAGCGGCTGACGTTCATGAAGATGTAGCCCACAGTCTCTTTACTATCGACCGCATCAAAGAATTCGCCATCGAAAATGCGTCTGGCATTCTTCTTGGCATCTTTATCTTTGTTATCGGTCGCTTTATTGGTAAATTTGCCCGTGACATTGCCTCACGTATGATGAACCATGCTAACTATGATAAGGCCGCCAACTCCTTTATTTGTCAAATCATTTACTATTCCATCATCATTATTGCAGGCGTCTCTGCCTTATCGGCTGCTGGTTTTCCTACCACATCTCTAATCACTGCCTTTGGTGCTGTTGGCTTAGCCGTTGGTCTAGCCCTACAAAACAACCTATCCAACCTGGCCTCCGGCCTATTAATCTTAATTTTCCGTCCCTTTCACGCTGGTGATTGGGTCTCTATTAACGATATAGCCGGCACCGTTAGCCGCATCACCTTAATGAATACAGTTATTGTAACTAAGCAAAATTCCACTGTATTCATTCCTAATTCTATTATTACGTCTAATCGGTTAACTAACAGCAGCTATACAGCCGAACAATACATTCAGTTTATCTTTGGCATTGCCTATGAAAATGACCACCACGAAGCCATTCGTCTCATCAAAGAAGTGATGAAAGAAGAACCTAGTGTCCTAAATCCTGACCACTTAGAAATTGGCATTAAAGAATTTGGCGACAATTCCGTTAACATCGTCGCGTATCCCCTTGTTCATATGTCAGAATATTGGCCAGTCTACTACCGAATCATGTCCGCCGTTAAAGATAAATTTGACGCTCACGGCATTAGTATTCCTTATCCGCAACGAGATATTCACATGCACTACCCAAACAAGGAATAGCCGCTACCCAATACACAGCACGATAGTTGTTACTTACCTTATATCGTTGTAGAATTGATACGTAAAAACGAACATCCCTATACATAGAATTGAGGCGTTATTTCATTGTTTAAACATACTCATGTATCTAAAAAATTCACCACTTATTTAGTCGCTTTCATTTGTGCTAGCAGCCTAGGTCTAGGCACTCTGTCAAACACCCAAGCTGCTTTAATCACAAGCGGGCAAGCGACTACCGTAACCGCTAATGCTGCCACACCAACAGCAAGCTCTATACCAACTGTAGAACCTACTGTCGCCCTGCCACCAGTTCCAAACTACGGTGGTGAAGCGGTCGTCTTAATTGATGGTGATACCGGCGAAGTACTAACATCACGTAACCCTAACAAATGGATGAATCCGGCCAGCACTACAAAAATGGTAACTCTCTTAACTGCTATTGATAAAAAAGGAACTCAATTCGATCAATTAGCCACCATTACGCCTTACGCCGTCTCCATGGAACCCTCTATTGTTGGCCTTCGCGTTGGCGACCAAATCACCCTAGCTGGCGTAGCTGAAGCTATGATGGTCGCCAGTGGTAATGATGCAGCGGTTGTACTCGCTCAAAATGTAGATGGCTCCATTGCAGCCTTCTCCAAAGATATGAATGAAGAAGCTAAAAAAGCAGGCGCTGTCAACAGCGTTTTCCTAAATCCACATGGACTAACACAAGCAGGTCATCATACAACAGCCATGGATTTAGCTAAAATTGCTGTCTATGCTATGAAAAATCCCATGTTCCACGACTTAGTCGGTGATGACTATTACTCCGTACCTTACCAAAACCGCCCTCACGACACCTTACGCACAACCAACCTCTTTATTAGATCTGGCTACCCCGGTGCTAACGGCCTAAAAACCGGCTACACCCAGGCTGCTGGTGATTGCCTTATCGCGTCGGCCACCCGCAACGGACACACCTTTATTGCTGTCATGTTAAATGACGATGACCGTTGGGTCGATGCACCACATCTCCTAGACTACGCTTTCGCTAGAGCCAGTATTCTCGACGCCGAAAAAGCCCGTCAAGAAGCCCAAGCTAAAGCCCTAAAAGTACAAGAAGAAGCTCTTTCCCCACACAAAAACACAAAAGTTAATCAGAAAAAAGCTAAGCAAAAGAAAAAGAATCATATAAGCAACGAAACCAAAACAACGACTATAAATAAAAACCAAACTGCCTAAAATAGGTTTATATCTCCTTACTATAAAAGCGACCAGTACTTCTTCTTTAGGACTATTAAGTCTAAACTAAGAGAAATACTGGTCGCTTTATCATTTTTCACAATAAGGATTTTTTCAAGGGCGTCTTGCACAAATTGATTTAACTTAACAGAATACGAAAAAGGCGGATACACTTCAAAGAATTTATATTGCTAATAATTCTCTCTACCATACTTCGTCTAAAATCTATGTCAAGAAGCACCTAATGTCTCTTACGAGCGACTTACGAAGTATGGAGTCTCGGAAGACCATTAGGTGCTTCCGTCAGAATAAATAAGAGAGAATTAGTAACTATATTCTTCTTATAAAAGTATATCCTCCTTTTCACTACATATATTAAATTTGCGCCAACGCCTGATCAAGATCCGCAATTAAGTCTTCAACATTTTCAATACCTACAGACAAGCGAATCATATCTTCCGATACGCCAGCCGCCTTAAGTTCTTCCGCATTTAACTGTGCATGTGTCGTACTAGCAGGATGAATAACCAAGGATTTCGCATCCCCTACATTGGCTAAGTTAGAGAAAATTTCCAAGGCATCAATAAACTTAATACCTTCGGCTTTACCACCCTTAATACCAAATGTAAAGATACCTGTTACCCCCTTAGGGAAGTACTTATCAGCTAAGGCCTTATACTTGCTATCAGCTAATTCTGGATAATTAATCCACGCTACCTTTGGATGTTTGCTTAAGAAGTCAATAATCTTACGCGTATTTTCTACATGCCGTTCCATACGCAAGGATAAGGTTTCTACACCTTGTAAAATCAACCAAGCTGCTAACGGTGTTAACGTAGCCCCTGTATCACGCAATAACTGGGCCCGTACTTTTACCGTAAATGGAATTGGTAAATCCCCATATACCAAGCCATTGTAATGAACATCGCCTTCAACAAAGCCTGGGTAACGACCGCTCTTCTTGTAATCAAATTTACCGCTTTCAATGATAACGCCGGCAATCGTTGTACCATGGCCGCCCAAGTACTTAGTAGCTGAATGAACAACAACGTCAGCCCCATGTTCTAATGGGCGGAACAAGTAAGGAGACGGGAAGGTATTATCAACAATTAAAATCAAACCATGCTTATGGGCAATCTCAGCTACAGCTTCTACATCAATCAAATTGATATTCGGATTCCCTACCGATTCAATATAAATAGCTTTTGTCTTATCATCAATAGCTTCTTCAAACTCATTTAAATTGTCTGGATTGACAAACTTCGTCGTGATACCAAAGCGAGGTAAGGTAGAACTAAACAAATTATACGTACCACCATAAACCGTAGATGAAGAAATAATGTTATCACCAGCGCCAGCCACATTTTCAATTGCATAAGCAATAGCAGCTGAACCAGAACCTACAGCTAGAGCGCCAGCCCCACCTTCAAGTGCTGCCACACGAGCTTCCAAAGCATCATCCGTTGGACTACCTAAGCGGGAATAAATACCACCCGCATCTTTTAGGGCAAATCGATTAGCTGCCTGTTCCGCATTCTTAAACACATAACTTGTTGTCTGATAAATTGGCAAAGCCCGAGAACCTGTTGGATCCAACTGAAAACCTGCATGTAATTGATTCGTTTCAAATTTATAATTCTTACTCATAAGTGTCTCTCCTCTTTTTTCTGCTTAATTTCTTCAATCCGATACGGCGTTTCTTGGTATACACAATAATTTAACCAATTAGTAAATAAAAGCATACCTGTTGACCGCCACCGCACGATAGGCGTCTGACTCGGATCATTATTAGGATAATAATTTTTAGGAACTGCTATAGATAGGCCTTGAGCTCTATCCCGTTCAAATTCCTTCTTTAACGTATCTCTATCATACTCTGCATGACCAAATACAAAGACGTGTTTATTATCTAAACTCCTTACTAGTGCCGCACCCACTTCTTCTGAACCAGCTAAGACTTCTAACTGGGGATGTGCCTGTATATCCTGTAAGCGATTTGTCGTATGCCGCGAATGCGGCATATAAAACACGTCATCCATACCTCGCAATAACATGGGATGATGGTGAACCTGAACCTTATTTTCAAAAACCCCAAATAATTTTTCAGGTAGTACCTCTTTATCAATACCAAAATGATAATAAAGCCCTGCTTGTGCACCCCAACAAAGATACAAGGTGGAGTATACATGGGTCTGACTCCAATCCATGATTTCTGTTAATTCACTCCAATAATTAACCTCTTCAAAAGGCATCAACTCTACGGGAGCACCAGTAATAATCATACCATCAAAGCATTGGTCTTTGACATCCTGAAAGGTTCGGTAAAACGTATCCAAATATTGCTTCGATACATGCTTTGCATCATGCGATGCCGTGTGTAATAAGGTCACCTCTAATTGAAGGGGTGTATTACTAAGGATTCGCAAAATCTGTGTTTCTGTGTCTTCCTTCGTTGGCATCAAATTAATCACAAGCATTCGCAATGGCCGAATATCCTGCGCTTCAGCCCGCAACGAATCCATAACAAAAATATTTTCCTCTGCCAATCGTTCGATAGCCGGCAAATGTTTTACAACGGTAACTGGCACCTCACATCCCCTCCTATAAAAAAAATCCTTGCTCACTACTTGTGAACAAGGACGTTATTACGTGTTACCACCTTGATTCAAATACACCTCACGATGCATTCCTCAACCAGTACGTCTTCAAAAAGCAAAGATTATACTGTGGCATTATAACGGTTGCATCCGCCGAGACTCACACTTACGTATTCTACCTCGGACACTCCAAGACCATTTTCACTACTCTTCCTGACATCCCTTCGCACCTAACGGGACTCTCTGCTGTCGCTCCAAATAGCTACTTATCTCTTCACAGTGTATATTTGTGTATTTGTTGTACATACTATATCAAATTCATAAGACTAAGTCAACACTATTTTTAAGTTTTTTATTCCAGCCCACTAAAAACTATACATAGACTTCTAGGCTCTATGTTATAAAACACCTTGCCTGTATTCAAGGACTTACGTGCTTCTCGCAGGCGGCTACGCTAGTCAGGGGCCTAAGAGAACGCACAAGGTACTTCCGCCCCTGCACACTATAGTAAAAAGCAAAAGAACCCTTTCCCATAAGAAAAGAGTCCTTTTACCTATATTCTATTTACGCCGCGAAACAATATCTAGTCGCGTCAAAGCCCTACGCAAGGCCAACTTAGCTCGTGCATGATCGACCGTAGTTGACTTATCAGCTAAGCGTTCTTCAGCCCGTTTTTTAGCTCGTTCCGCCCGTTCCTTATCAATGGCCTCTGGTAATTCACAGTTAGGCGTCACAATAGTAACCCCGTCTGCATTTACATCCATAAATCCACCAAAAACGGCAAACTCACTATCCCCCTTATCAGGAATAACCAGCTTCATTGGCCAAATCTCAAGAACAGCTAACAAGGGCGCATGATTAGGCATAATACCTAAATCACCATCGCTAGCTCGCACAGCCAAAAAAGAAGCCTCCCCTTCAAAAGCTACATAATCTGGAGTAATAATCGTGACTTTCATCGTAGATTGATTCTTCATCGCTTATTCTCCTTTCGCTAAGAGCTCTTTTCCTTTCTCTACAGCTTCATCAATAGTACCTACCATATAGAAAGCATTTTCTGGTAAATCATCATGCTTACCATCCAAAATTTCTTTAAAGCCACGTAAGGTTTCCTTAAGCGGTACATACTTACCTGGTGAACCTGTGAAGACTTCCGCAACGAAGAATGGCTGACTCAAAAAACGCTGAATCTTACGTGCTCTAGCAACCGTTAATTTATCTTCTTCCGATAATTCTTCCATACCTAAGATAGCAATAATATCCTGCAAATCTTTGTACTTCTGTAAAACTTCCTGTACTCGACGCGCAATCTGGTAATGTTCATCACCAATAATCAACGGGTCCAAAATACGACTTGTCGAATCAAGTGGATCAACCGCTGGATAAATACCAAGTTCAGCAATGGAACGAGATAATACAGTCGTTGCATCCAAATGAGCAAAGGTAGCTGCTGGTGCTGGGTCTGTTAAGTCATCGGCTGGTACATAAACAGCCTGTACCGATGTAATAGAACCTTCCTTCGTAGATGTAATACGTTCCTGCAAGGCACCTACGTCATTAGCCAAGGTTGGCTGATAACCAACGGCTGATGGCATACGGCCTAACAAGGCGGACACTTCGGAACCTGCTTGAATAAACCGGAAAATATTATCGATAAAGAGCAATACGTCCTGTTTCTTTACATCACGGAAATATTCCGCCATAGTAAGGCCTGTTAAACCAACCCGCATACGAGCTCCAGGTGGTTCATTCATCTGTCCATAAACGAGAGCGGTCTTAGAAATAACCCCAGATTCTTTCATTTCGTTCCAAAGGTCATTCCCTTCACGTGTTCGTTCCCCTACACCAGAGAATACAGAATACCCACCATGTTCTGTGGCAACATTATGAATTAATTCCATAATTAATACGGTTTTACCAACACCGGCACCACCAAACAAACCAATCTTACCACCTTTTACATAAGGGGCAATCAAATCGACAACCTTAATCCCCGTTTCCAAGATTGTTGTTTCTGGTGCTAGATCATCAAATTTAGGCACTGGCCGATGAATAGGCCAATATTCATCCGCCTTAACAGGTGTATCATCATGGTCAACCGTTTGACCAAGCACATTAAATATACGGCCTAATACACCTTCCCCAACAGGAACGGAAATAGCACTACCTGTATCAAGAGCTTCCATGCCTCGTGTTAACCCATCCGTTGCACTCATAGCAACAGTACGAACTGTATCATCGCCTATATGCTGCATAACTTCTACAACAACGACTTGCTCCTTGCCTTCCGCGTCTGTTTTTTTAATATGGATAGCATTGTAAATCGCTGGCAAGTCGCCACTTTCAAACAATACGTCCACCACAGGCCCGATAACCTGTACGACTTTACCTATATGTGTATCCATGTAAGAGGTCACTCCTCCTTTTCTTATATGCTATTGCAGAGCGTTTGCGCCCCCTACAATTTCAGAAATTTCATTTGTAATACTTGCCTGCCGCAATTTATTATATTCCAGATTTAGCTGACTAATCAGTTCCCCTGCATTATCCGTAGCCGATGTCATCGCCGTCATACGAGCACCTAATTCACTAGCTGCCGCTTGTAAAAGGCCTCCATAGACCGTCGTCTCTAAGTACATAGGCAAAAGCTTGCTCATAATTTCACCCGCTTCTGGCGCAAACAAATAAGAACCTTGACTTTTTCCCTCAGCCTTAGGCGTTTCAACTGGCAAGAGCTGAGTCGACTGCACTGTTTGTGTTAACGAATTAACAAAGTGTGTATAAATAAGCACGACTCGGTCTACTTCCTTATCAGTAAATCGTCTTGTCGCTTCCTTAATAATATCTTGCGCATGGGCATACAGCGGATGATCCGAGAAATCTACATAAGATTGTGCTAGCGGATACTGATGCACTTTTAAATGATCACGAATCTTACGACCTACTGTAATAACCTCATATTGTCCATCCGCCCTATCAACTAAACCTTGAAAATACTTAAGCAAATTCCCTGTATAAGCACCAGCTAAGCCTTTATCATTACCTAAAATTAAGTATAAAGTCTTCTTAACAGGCCTAACTTCAAGTAAAGAGGCATCTGTAATATCTCCAGGTGCTACACTAGAAGCTACATTAACTAACATCTGATGAAGCTTCTGTGTATACGGTTCGGTTCCTTGCGCCTTAGCCTGAGCTCGACGTAACCGAGCCGATGCTACCATCTTCATAGCCCGGGTAATCTGCTGGGTATTCGTTACTGACTTAATTCGTTTTCGTAAATCTTGTGAACTACTCATAGGCTAAGCCTCCTCAGCAACTAACTGATGGGTAGCGCCAAATCCTTTCAAGCATTCTTTAATAGCTTCCACTAGATCAGCTTCTGTTTCCTTACTTAACTGTTTACTATCTGCAATGCGAGTCAAAATATCTGGATGCTGACCATGTACATACCGCAAAAGTTCATCTTGGAAAACCGTTACATCTTCTACTTGTAGACTAGCAAAATAACCATTAATACCCGCATACAAGCAGACAACCTGTTCTTCTACCTTTAAGGGTGCATACTGGGGTTGTTTTAACATTTCTGTTAACCGAGCCCCTCGTTCTAGCTGTGCCTTAGTAGAGGCATCCAAATCAGATCCAAATTGAGCAAAAGCAGCCAGTTCTCGATACTGAGCCAAATTCAACCGCAACTGACCTGCAACCTGTTTCATAGCCTTAATCTGAGCACTACCACCAACACGCGAAACAGATAAGCCAACGTCAACAGCTGGTCGCACACCAGAATAGAACATGTCTGTGTTTAAGAAAATCTGCCCATCCGTAATGGAAATAACATTCGTTGGAATATAGGCGGATACGTCGCCAGCCTGCGTTTCAATAATAGGTAAAGCCGTGATCGACCCACCACCTAATTCATCAGATAACTTAGCTGCCCGTTCCAACAGGCGGGAATGTAAATAAAATACATCGCCTGGATAGGCTTCACGTCCTGGTGGACGACGAAGTAACAAACTCATAGCCCGATAAGCAGCGGCCTGCTTAGTCAAATCATCATATACACAAAGTACATGCTTACCTTGGTACATGAAATGTTCACCCATAGCCACACCAGCATAGGGTGCTAAATATTGCATAGGAGCCCCTTCAGAAGCACTGGCTGACAAAACAATCGTATAATCCATAGCGCCAGTTTCTTCTAATTTTTGTACCACGCGAGCTACAGTTGATTCTTTTTGCCCAATCGCTACATAGATACAAATAACATCTTGTCCCTTTTGATTTAAAATGGTATCAATAGCAATAGCTGTTTTACCTGTCCCACGGTCACCAATGATTAATTCACGCTGACCACGACCAATCGGCACCATCGCATCAATAGCTTTTAAACCAGTCTGTAAAGGTTCATGCACCGATTTACGGTCCGCAATCCCTGGTGCAGGAAATTCAACCGGCCGATAGGCTTCCGCTTGAATATCGCCTTTACCATCAATAGGCTGACCTAGGGAATTAACAACACGACCAATCAAAGCGTCACCTACTGGCACCTGCATAATTCGGCCCGTCCGACGTACCTGGTCACCCTCTTTAATTAAAAAGTCATCACCTAACAATACGGCCCCTACATTATCTGTTTCTAAGTTTAAGGCCATACCATATACGCCATGTGGTAATTCTAATAATTCACCAGCCATAGCCTTATCTAATCCGTAGATGTGAGCAATCCCGTCCCCTACTTCAAGAACCGTTCCTACATCATCCACATTCAGCTCTACCTTATAGTCCTGAATCTGCTGTTTGATGATGGCAGTAATCTCTTCAGGCTTCATCTTCATAATTAGTTCTTCACCCCAATCTCAGACAATCCGGTATTGAACAAATAATCCTTTAAATCATCCAATCGCCGTGCCAGACTCGCGTCAATTCGCGTATCACCAGCTTGAATGACAATCCCACCGATAATCTTAGGGTCTACCCTTACAATAAACTCATAAGTCTTACCTGTTATCGTCTGTAATTTCTGACGTAATTTATCTTGTAATGCGTCCAATAATGGCTGCGCTACAATAACCTTAGCTTGATAAATACCACGAGCTTCTTTAGAACGCCGACAATATTCCTTAATCGTCCCTTCTATATAACGAGCACGACCACGTTTTACCATTACGCAGAGAAAATATAAGGCTATTGGTTGAATCGCCTCTGTAAATAATTTCTCTAACACATCACATTTTTTATCTGCTTCTAATGACGGATACACTAGCAATGTAGAAAGCTCATTTGGCTCTTCTAAAACAGACTGTACATACAAAAGGTCGTTTTCAACGGCCTCTAAGAGTCCCTTTTCCTTAGCCAATTCAAACAAGGCTGTTGCATATCTGTCTATAACAACGTTTACACTCATTGCCTCACAGCCCCACTATTTTCGTATCTAACTGTTCAATAGCCTGGTTAACAAGCTTAGTATTCTCTTCCGTATTCATATCACGGGCGACTACCTTACCTGCCATAGCAATTGATAGGGATACCATATCCTGACGCAATTCACGCATAGCTTTTTCACGTTCTTGTAAAATAGCCAGCCGTGCCTGTTCTTTTTCACGAGCTAATTGCGTGCGCAGTTCAGATAACTGAGCCTGCGTATTTGCATCCGCTTGTTTAACCGCCTTATCTATAATCGTCTGCGCTTCTCGACGAGCATTGGCTAATTGTGCTTCATATTCCTTACGAGAAGCCTCAGCGGCTTCTTTTGCTTTAGCTGCATTTTCCAGATCATTAGCAATTCGTTCTTGCCGCGCTTTCATAACATTTAAAATCGGCTTATAACAAAATTTAGCCAACACAGCGACTAAAATCAAGAAGTTCAGGATTTGTACCCACATCGTCCCATTTATTGTAATCAACGATAGTACCTCCTTATGTGCTTACTCTAAGTCTTATTTTACAAATGGGTTTACATAGAGTAATACAATTGCGAATACTACGGCGATAATTGGCACAGCTTCGATTAAGCCAACAGAAATTAACATGTTACGGAACAAAGCTCCACTCTGTTCTGGCTGACGAGCAATACCTTCAACTGCTTTTCCCGTTACCAAACCATCACCGATAGCAGCGCCAATAGCTGCTAACCCTAAGGCAAGGCCAGCTCCTAGTGCGGATAAGCCTAAAATAATTGCTGTCTGCATTGTGATTTCCATAAAAATCCTCCTAAACTATTCTTCTCCAGAATCAATCGTTAACCCTAAATAGGACGTAACCAAAATCGTAAATACGAAGGCTTGAATCAAGCCAATCAAGATACTAAAAGCAATCCATACGCTTGGTGCTAAAACAGGTGCTAAATGATTAAGCACGGCTAACATAATTTCACCAGCTAAGATGTTCCCGAACAAACGGAAAGCTAGTGTTAATGGCCTTGTTACCTGCTCTAGCAAATTAACAATAACGAATGGTGCATATGGTTTAAAGAACTCCTTAAAGAAGCCCATACCATTAGCATGAATACCAATAGCCCAAACTAAAATGGTACTAAAAATAGCCAAACCTGCTGTTGTATTCAAATCTGATGTTGGTGACATAATATGATGTATTGGTAATAAACCTAACATGTTCGCCACTAACAAAAAGATAAAATACGTAAACAAAAGGCCGCTTACAACTGGCCAATAACGCCCTAGTGTTGGCTTCATCTGTCCCTGCAGCCAATCAAGCATCATTTCCATAATGTTCTGCCAGCCATGAGGTACTAATGACCGTTTACGTGTGGTAAGCCAAGCTAGGAAAATAACAATCGCCATGGTTATCCAAGTCATTATCAAGGTATCCATATTAAACTGCATACCTAGAAAACCAACGACCCAATGATGACCAGCATCAATCTCTATAGCACTACTTGTTGATCCTCCCATAGCCACACCCCCTTTCACTGTTTTAACTGCCACCGCTGTGGATGTCTGCTGCTATCAACGATATACTCCACATAAGGAAGTCCCCTGCTAAGTACAACCGCTAAAAGCATAGGAAATAAAGAAATATGTAACAACTTGCCGCCAATGACAACAAGTGCAATTACCAAAAGTAAGCGAAAAACTAAAGCCTGGCGAACAGCCCATTTAATCTGTCCTGCAGCTAATTGAGCCTGCTTTTTTAACTGACCGGTAAGGACAATCCAGTAAAGCATACTAATACCAAGGCCCCATAACCAAGAGGCAACAAGTGACAAAGAAAACCAAAAATAAATACAAAGACTACCGAGTAAGCCTAGTACAGCATGCCACCCTAAAAGATGCCATAAATAGGTCCGCGTCTCCCTTTGTTTATTTCTTAGTTCTATCATTATCTTTTACCATTTGTTTATATACAGCATATAAACCAATAAAACCACCAACAAAACCACCTAAAATTGTAAACAAGGGTAAGGTCCCTACCCAAATATCCAATTCATGGCCTAAGAAAAGACAAGCCGCCACGCTAACAAGCAAGGTAATACCAGCTGATGACGCGGCTGATAAGGCCTGTAGAAAGGAAAGGTCCTGTTTCTGCTTATTCATGGCCGCCTCCCTTACTATCGACTATATTAGTATTGTATCAATACCATTATAAAAAAATCAATAATAGAAAATAAATATCATTTATATGATATTTGCCAGCAATTAATATATTCAATATAAAGTGATTTATGTTATCTAATAAATAAATGTTGTTAAATTATAAGTACTTTACTTAGCAAAGAAGCTAGCTATTTCTTATCTTTATAAGCAATCACCTTCATTCTATTATTTTTAAAAACTTTCAAAAGGTGCTATTATCACGAATAAGCAAAAAAGCCGTGCAACATATTTCTTATTATGTCACACGACTCATTCTCTATCTTTTATATTTCTTCTCAGTCTTATCAAAAATAATTATAAATAGCAATAAAAACTTTGCTCTTCATTTATAACCACTTTTACCTATTTTAACTTTACAATGTATACAATATATTTATTTTTTAGCCCCAAAACGGTCTGGGATCACTTCCCCTTTAAGCATTTCATAACGCAAAGCTTCAATAATTCGCCGCGATGCTTGTCCATCACCATAAGGGTTAACAGCATTAGACATTTTATGGTAAGCCGTCTGATCTGCTAGCAAGAGACGGGCTTCTTCATAGACCTTATCCTGATCAGTTCCTACTAATACAACCGTACCAGCTGTTACTGCTTCTGGTCGTTCCGTCGTATTACGCAGAACCAATACAGGTTTGCCCAAAGCCGGTGCTTCTTCCTGTACCCCGCCGGAATCTGTTAAGAGTAAATAACTACGTGCCATTAAATTCGTAAATGGTTCATATTCCAAAGGTTCAATTAAGTGAATACGATCAACATGACCTAATTCTTCTTTAACAATTTGACGTACCTTTGGATTCTTATGTACAGGGAAGACGATTTCAACATCATCAAATTCTTCTACTAATTGACGAATAGCCCGATACACATGGCGCAACGGTTCCCCTAAATTTTCTCTGCGGTGGGTGGTCATCAAGATAATTCGATGGTTATCATAATCCAGCTGATTTAATAAATCTTCCTCAAAGACATAATCAGGGCGAACAACTTTCTGTAAGGCATCGATAACAGTATTACCAGTTACATAAACAGCCTTAGGATTTACATTTTCTTTCAACAAATTAGCTTCTGAACTATCTGTTGGTGCAAAATGATACGCAGCAATAGAGCCTGTTAACTTTCGATTCATCTCTTCAGGGAAAGGAGAATAGATATTCCCTGTCCGAAGGCCGGCTTCTACATGGCCAACAGGGATTTCTTGATAATAGGAAGCCAAGGCTCCTGCAAAGGTCGTTGTTGTATCACCATGTACAAGCACCACATCAGGTTTCGCTTTTTCTAAAACATCCTTTAGTCCCATTAAGGCCCGAGTCGTTACATCATACAAGGTTTGTCCCTGGCTCATAATGTTTAAGTCATAATCCGGCTTAATATGAAATAAGTGCAACACCTGATCCAACATTTCCCGATGCTGTGCCGTTACCGTTACTATCGGCTCCATATCAGGCGCTTCTTCTAACGCTTTTACTACAGGAGCCATTTTAATAGCTTCTGGTCTTGTCCCAAAGACAGTCATGACTTTCAACATAATATCCTCCTAGCAGATATAGCTCTTATTTTTGTTTACCTAAGGTTTGCTTCTTATCAACCACTTGATCCTTAGCAATAACACCAATGCGCATAGCAATCCAAACAAATACGCACAAGACAGCAGCTACAACAATGGCACCAGCCAACCAACTATTTAACTTAACGACCACAACGGCAATACACCCCAAGAAGGCCGTCATCGCATACATAAGAAGGACAGCGCTCTTTTGCGATAAGCCAATAGCCAACAAGCGATGATGCACATGGCCTTTATCTGGTTTAAATACAGGGCGGCCATTAATTTTACGGCGAATAATCGCAAACAAGGTATCTAAAATTGGTAAGCCCAACACAATAACTGGGACAACCAAAGCCACTGTTGCCGCCGTTTTAACAGCCCCAATGACAGAAATCGACGCCATAGTATAGCCTAGGAGCATACTTCCTGTATCACCCATAAAAATCTTTGCTGGATTAAAATTATACCGCAAAAAGCCACAAGCAGCGCCTGCCAAAGCCAAGGTAACACAAGCTAGTTCTACTAACCCCATCTGGGCTAAGACAACAAAAATAGCTACACAAGCAATGAGAGAAATTCCTGCCGCTAACCCATCCAATCCATCAATTAGATTAACAATATTAGTAAAGCCAACAATCCAAAAGACAGTCAATGGAATCGCCAAATATTCTAAGTAGACCATATGCCCACCAGGCAGGCTAATATAATCAATGCGATCGCCAAAAACAACTAAAATAAGGGCAGCTACAATCTGTCCTACCAGCTTCGTTTTTGGTCCAATCTGACAAACATCATCCCAGATGCCAACAGCAACGAGAACTAAAGAGCCAATAAGAAGGCCTGCTAGCGAAGATAGGCTGTGAATATTAACAGCTACCGAAGAAATAATAAAACCAATGAAGATAGCAACCCCGCCTAAGCGCGGAATGACTCCATGATGAATTCTCCGTGCATCCGGTCTATCTACTGCGCCAACCCTGACAGCCAGCTTACTTACGAGCGGCGTTAGTGCGTATGTGACAAATAAGGCCACAACAAACGCAATAACATACTCCCACCGCATAGCAGCACCTCCTCGTGCCTACATTACTTATACCTATTAATTCGTCAAACTCCGTACGGGAGCCGGAATACGTCCCCCTCTATGAATAAAGTCACTCGCCTCATAGGTCCCTACCGACATAACCGGCGCATACCCTAACAGGCCACCAAATTCAACCATATCACCGACTTTTTTACCTGGTACAGGCACCAATCGTACGGCTGTCGTCTTATTATTAATCATACCAATAGCCGCTTCATCAGCAATAATAGCTGATATCATTTCCGCTGTCGTATCCCCTGGAATGGCTATCATATCTAGCCCAACAGAACATACGCAGGTCATCGCTTCTAATTTTTCTAAACTCAAGCTACCAGCCGTTGCCGCATCAATCATACCCTTATCTTCACTAACAGGAATAAAGGCACCACTGAGACCACCCACATGAGATGAAGCCATAAGGCCACCTTTTTTAACCGCATCATTTAGCAAAGCAAGTGCCGCCGTTGTACCATGAGCACCACAAGAAGAAATCCCCATCTCTTCCAAGACATGAGCTACTGAGTCTCCAATAGCAGCTGTCGGAGCCAAGGACAAATCAACAATACCAAACTGCTTACCTAGCCGTTTAGATGCTTCTTGTGCTACCAATTGGCCAACGCGGGTAATCTTAAAGGCAGTCCTTTTAATCGTTTCAGCTACCACGTCAAAAGGCTGACCCTTAACGGCTTCCAAGGCATGTTTAACTACGCCTGGACCGCTAACACCGACATTAATGGTTGTGTCCCCTTCGGTAACACCGTGAAAAGCACCGGCCATAAAAGGATTATCTTCTACAGGATTGCAAAAAATAACTAATTTAGCACAGCCAAGTGCATCTTGATCTGCTGTCAGACGTGCCGTCTCTTTAACAACACGTCCCATTTCCTCTACAGCATCCATATTAACGCCTGCCTTAGTGGATCCAACCCCAACGGAACTACATACAATATCTGTTGTTGCCAAAGCTTCTGGCAAAGATTCAATCAATATATGATCAGACTTAGTATAGCCCTTAGTTACCAAGGCCGAAAAGCCACCTACAAAATTAACGCCTACCGCTTTTGCTGCCTTATCTAAAGCCTCAGCTACAGGCACGTAAGTCTTTAAATCGCTGCCAGCTGCCACCAAAGATATAGGCGTAACAGAAATTCGCTTGTGTACAATCGGCACACCCAACTCACGTTCTAAATCCTGCCCTACGCTAACTAGGTGTTCTGCTTCCTTTGTAATACGATCATAAATGCGCTGACATAAAACCTTACCATCTGATGAAGCACATTCCAAAAGGCTAATACCCATGGTAATTGTACGCACGTCCAGTTTATTATCACTAATCATGCGATTGGTTTCTAGTATATTTTCAATGCTTAACATAGAAACCTCCTATCCGATACGGTGCATACTTAAAAAGATATCCGCATGCTGAGCTCGCACTTCCACGCCTAGCTTCTGTCCTTCTTGCGCCAGGGCTTCTTGCACCGTCGCTAAATTATTGCCGTCCTTCATTTCACACATCATAATCATATTAAACATACCATCTAAAATCGTCTGATTAATAGATTCAATGTTTACATTATGAGCAGCCAAGGTATTAGCTACGCCGGCAATAATGCCTACCCTATCAACGCCGACAACCGTTACTACTAACTTCATCGCTTTCACCCAATCTTTCCTTTACGCAGGTGCTTTGCCTGCAAGCACTCTCATCTCTTTTATAGCTTCATCTTTATAAATGAAATCAGAATTATTATAGCACATTTTTAAGGCTTTTACGAAAAAAGAGCCGGTCTAAGCCGACTCTTTTTCTCACTTATTCACTGCGTCTTTAATCAAAGCTGCTCCTGCATCTAATAAGGCTTGCAAATGGTCTTGGCTTACCTTACTTTCTCCATAGACTTTATACAAGTCTTCTGTACCTGACGGACGAGCCACTACCCAGCCCTTAGCTGTGTCAATCCGAAGACCGCCAATCAACAAATCTTCGTACCGTGCCGTATTACGTACATCTGTAATCGCATCACCAGCTACCGTCTTAGCTACTACATCCATAGGCCGCAACTTCTTAATCTTTGCCTTTTCTTCCCGCGTGCAAGCCGTATCAATACGGCCATAGTATTTCTTACCATACTGAATAGCTAACCTATCATATTCTTCTTGCGGATTACGCCCTAAAACAGCGGTCATTTCCATGGCCGCCAAGGCCACAATGATGCCATCCTTATCTGTTGTCCATGTAGACCCATCTTTTTTCAAGAAAGACGCACCAGCACTTTCTTCTCCGGCTAACCCTACTTTTTGCTTATACAACAAGCGGGCAAAATATTTAAAACCAACTGGCACTTCATAAAGAGGAATGGCAAAATCCTTACCTGGCAGATTAAAATCATCACACATTTCATTAATCATCTGGGTACCGACAACCGTCTTACCTACACCCTTTTGAATCCATTGCTTACGGCTGCTAAATAAATACATAGCCAAGGCTGCCAAAACATGGTTAGGTTCTACTAGACCTTTTTGTGTAACAATACCAAATCGATCATAGTCTGGATCATTACCAACTGCCAAGGCATAATGACCCATATTCTTAGTCACTTCCGCCATAGCATAAGCTGACGAGCAATCCATACGCACCTTGCCATCATGATCATAACTCATGAAGCTGAAAGTCGGATCATAAGTATCATTAATAATAGTTAAAGGCAATCCATAGGTATCACGAATAGCCTGCCAATAAGCCATGCCACTGCCACCTAAGGCATTAACTAAGACTGGCTTATTCCACTTACGAATAGCTTCTATGTCAATAATTTGGGGCAATTCATCAACATATAATTTTTTATATTCATAGGGTTGACGCAAATTTAAAGGAATAACATCCAAGGCCATCCGCTTAATGCCCTGACCCTTATTAGCTAGATATTCATTGGCCTTCGCTTCAATCCATTTAGTAATGGCTTCTTCAGCTGGCCCTCCATGCGTTGGATTATATTTAATACCTCCACCATCTGGTGGATTATGAGACGGCGTAATCACAATCCCATCTGCATGCCGTTCACCTTCACCACTTTCCAAGTTATAACGAAGGATAGCCCGAGATACACTCGGTGTAGGCACAAAATCTCCATTTGCATCAATAGCCATAGATACACCATTACCTGCTAAGACTTCCTGCACCGTCTTAAAGGCTGCCTGCGACAAAGCATGCGTATCTTGACCAACAAAACATACATCACTGGCACCAAATGTCTTACGTCCATCACAGATAGCTTGAGCAATAGCTGCTACATGAGCGTCTGTAAACGTCGAATCCAAAGATTTGCCTCGGTGGCCAGATGTGCCAAAGCTAACCCGTTGAGCTGCCTGACTAACATCTGGTATATTTTCATAATAGGCCTTAGTCAATGCATCCACATCAATTAAATCCTGTGCTTGCACCTTGGTACCTGCTAATTCATGTGCCATACTAAACTCCTTCTCTATATTAATACATTCTTATAAAGCTCTATGTCCTTATCTTACAAATAGACCGTCTATGAATAAGTTGCTAAAGCTACATGTCCTTATTTACCTGCCATTTCAACTCTTGACGTCTTCTCGGCTTCTAAGGCATGATAGGCAGCCTGATGAAGAGCCCTTTGTGCCATAGCTTCAGGCCCCTTAGGAAGCCCATAGGTAAAGCCAGCCCCAATAACTTCCGCTGCATCGGAAATAAATAAAAAGGCTGTCGAATCGGCTTCATGAATAATCTGTTTTAATCGTGTTAATTGAGCCAAACTAACAACCGTAATAACCACATGCTTTTCCTGTTGTGTATAAGCTCCTTCTCCTTCAATGACAGTAGCGCCACGACCTAGGGTATGGATAATACCATTACAAATTTCATAGGTCTTATTCGACACAATAAAAACCGCCTTCCGCTGGTTAAAACCTGTAACAACGGCATTCGTAACAATAGTAGTCGCATATACACCTATTAAAGTAATAGCTGCGGACTCAATATTAATAACAATGGCAGCCGCTATTAGTACTAAAGCATTAATAGCAAACAAAATAGTACCAATCTGCATACCATAATACTTACGGATAATAAAGGCAATGGGATCGAGGCCACCTGTATTACCACCCACACGATATACGATACCAAGGCCAACCCCGCTAAGTACGCCGCCCATAATCGATCCAACTAAAGGATCTTGCGTCCAATGAAGATTTTCTAGTCCAGAAGAAACATTAATGGCTAAGGATACAATAATCGTACCAAAAATGGTTACTACAACCTGCCAGCGTCCCAACCAGCGATAGGCTGCATATAAAATAGGTATATTTAAAATTAAATTCCAGGTACCAACTTGAATGCCCGTCAAATAATACAAAATGATGGCTACCCCACTCATACCACTACTAACCAACTTATGTGGCAGTATGAAACCATTAATCCCTACGCCAAACAACAAAGAGCCAATAATAATCATCAAAAATACATTAGCTGCCTGTTTCCACGTAACGCCCATGTATTTTTCCCACGTTGCACCCATACATCCTCCTGAAATTGAATTTTTTTATAGCATAGCCTATAATTAATTATTACAAATCGATACTAACATTTACACAAAAATATTTCAATTCTAAGCAGGAGATTTATGGAACAGCTTACCTTTAGTAAAATCAATGTAGGACTCGCCATTACAGGCAAACGACCAGATGGTTATCACAACATCGATACAATTTTTCAGTCCATTCGCCTAGGCGATTCTATTTATATTACCAAACACCACAGCGTAGTCTTTTCCGGCGATGCCCCTGAACTGCCTACCTATATACAAAAGCTCATACCTTATGATGAAAGCAACCTAGCTATGAAAGCTGTTCGTGCCTTACAGTCTTACACAGGTTGCCAAACAGGTGCCGCCATCCATCTATTAAAACGAGTACCTGCGGCTGCTGGCCTCGGCGGCGGCAGCAGTGA
>SAMEA3663124__coassemble_70_pt1 | contig 37157 bp, 26 predicted proteins | sample SAMEA3663124__metabat2_low_PE_003 | metagenome-assembled genome bin SAMEA3663124 (sample SAMEA3663124) | pig gut metagenome | biome: pig gut; feature: pig-associated habitat; material: faeces | place: Denmark | collected 2012
ATTTCATTAGTATAATAATAAACTTCTCCTTCCTAATATAGGCTGATAGGACGAAACATATTGGTCCTATCAGCCTATCCTATATATACCTCATATAAAATAAGAAGCTATAGCCTATAGCTTCTTTAAATTTGAAAAAGAAATATGAAAAAGGTCAGACGGACTTTTCCGTCTGACCTTTTTCATATTTCTAAATCACTTAACTAATAATGATTCTTCTGTACGTCTCCGAATCACATCGACAATGGATTTTACTTCTTTAAATTCTTCATCTGTTAAGCGAAACGTTCGACCTTTACGTTCTAATTGAGATTTCTTACGCCCTGCACCAGCTCGCCGTCCACCCCAATTATTATTATTCATTTGTTAACTCCTCTCTTTATTATAGATTTATATATCACTTATTTGATTATAGTATATCACAAAAAGGTAAAATATCCTATACCCCTAGCATAGTTATTAGATATAATGCTTTTATACCTTGGCTCACCCCCCCGAATACTATACCCTCTATGTGTATTTTAGTATATGTAACTAATAAGATTAATTATTTTAAATCATTTTTTGCGATGAGTCTTTTTTCGTTCTCTCAACTAGTTATCAAAAATAACATCATCTATCAAGCGTCATTATAACTAGCACATCAGTCAAAACTTTTATTCAAATACCTAATTTATTAAATTAAATAAAGATTAATTATTCCTTGCGTTCAGCTAATTCCATCCACCGTTCCATAGCTCGATCTAATTCATCAGCCGTCTTAGTCCTATCCTTAATCGTTTCTTCCATTTGGCTATAATCAGCTGCTACTTGGTTAAGCATGGCATCATAAGCCTTCATAAGACTTTCTAATTCGCTAATTTTTTCTTCCAAATTCTTATACTCTTCTTCTTCGGCTAGGGTTAGTGTTTTCTTTTCTTTTCCTTTGTCCAGGCTTCTTCGTTCTTCTTGTTGACTAGTATCCTTAGCTGACCTTTCCTTACTTTTTGTTTTCTCTAAAGATGGCCCGTCCAAGGTCTCCTTATACTCACTATAGGCACCATGCACAATTTTCACTTGCCCTTGTCCTTCAAAGACAAAAAGCTTATCCACAACGCGATCCAAAAAATACCGATCATGACAAACAGTGATAACTACACCACCAAAACTATCTAAGAAATCTTCTAAGACTTCCAAGGTAGGAATATCTAAATCATTCGTCGGTTCATCCAGCAAAAGCACATTAGGCGCCCCCATCAAAAGACGCAGCAAATATAAGCGTCGCCGTTCCCCACCAGATAATTTAGACAATAAAACACCTTGCCGCTCCCGTGGGAAAAGAAAACGTTCCAGCATTTGTCCAGCACTAGCCGTTGTTCCGTCACCTAAAGGCAAATAAGGATGATCTTCTTTAATATAATCAAGTACCCGCATAGATGGATCCACTGACGGTACTTCTTGCGTAAAATGAGCAATCTTAACCGTCTCTCCACAGCCAACCGAACCACCCGTTGGACTTAATTTACCATCTAAAAGCTTCAAAAAAGTAGACTTTCCTATTCCATTAGGTCCGACAATACCAATCCGGTCATGCCGACATACATGATAAGTAAAATGAGAAATAATTGGTTTTTCCTTATCATAGGCAAAAGATAAATCTTCTATATCAAAAATCATCTTACCTAAGCGACTTTTCAAGGCAATGGGATCTAACGTATTAACCTTAGCCAGCTTTTCCTGTTTTTGTAAGGCCTCAAAGCGCTGCAAACGCGCCTTTTGCTTGGTTGACCGTGCTTGCGCCCCTCGCCGCACCCAAACAAGTTCTCGCTTTAAAAACTGCCGCCGTTTTTCTTCCATGCTGGCCTGTCGTTCTTCACGGTCTGCTTTTAGACTTAAAAAATCTTCATACGTGCCTGAGTAGGTATAAAAATGCTTACGATCTAATTCTAAGATGCCATTACAGACCGCATTTAAGAAATATCTATCATGAGTACTAACTAATAAGCCTCCCTTTCGATTTTGTAGGTAGCTTTCTAACCATGCAATGCCTGATTCGTCTAGGTGATTAGTCGGTTCATCTAACAAGAGTAAATCACAAGGATAGAGTAAGGCTTGCCCCAAAGCAATCCGTCGTTTTTGTCCACCCGATAATTGACCAGCTAATTGATTTACATTCTGAAAACCTAATTCATCTAGTATTATCTTGGCCTCTTGTTCAACCTGCCAGCCCCCTTCTGTATCCATTCGATTCAATAGGTTCATATATCTATCTGACGTAGTATCCCGACGCCCTTCTGCTTCAAAAGACCGAACCAACTTTAACAAGGGATGCTCACCTAACAATACATTTTCTAACAGTGTCGCGTCCGCCTCAATAAAAGGCTGCTGTGACATATAGTAAACAGAGGCTTTACCATTACGCTCAATTATCCCTTTATCAGGAATATCTTGGCCAGCTAATAAACGCAAAAAAGTAGACTTTCCCGTCCCATTAACACCAATTAAGCCTAAACGACTATCTGACGTAATGGATACATTAACACCAGTAAATAACACTCTTGTCCCATAAGATTTTTCCACATCCCGCATGGTCACTATATTCATAAAATCTCCTCAATATATGGCAGGCAAAACCTAACGTATTAAGTCTTACCAAGCTAACTATATAACGACTATAGCCTATCCGTTTACTCGCTAATTAACAGCTAATAGAAAAGTCCCTTAATCTATGGACTTCCAAGGCCTTATAAAGGATAGACCCTACTAACTATTTATAATAGCATACTCAAGCACCCTAGACGATAGCCCCTTATATTTAGCCTGTACACGAGGATTAGATACTACTTTACCATAAATCAACTACGTCCCCTATGTGATCCATAACAAGTATTTGACATTCCCTCCCGTCTAACGTACAATGCAAGTAATTACAATTTGTAGTATATAAGGAGGCTGTTATGGACGGCGACGCGGTAGAATCTTATTTTGAGCCCCTGGGTTTCGAATGGGCCCACATTGATGATGAAGAAACTCTTTGCTATAGCTTTGATGATCAAGGTCTATATGCAACGGTAACAGATGATATGGGACGTATTCCCGAATCTTTAGATACGCCTATTATTTTTACTGTCTACGACGACAATGATTCCTTTCAATGGAGTGTTACTTTAGATAAGGCAGACGATTTAGGCGATGTCTTTGCCCGCTCAGAAAATACAGATGAACTACTAGCTACCTTGCAAGATATCCGGCAAGAACATATTGAACACTTTAATTCTTAATACATAGGTATAAAAAAATGTCGTAAGATTTAATTATCTTACGACATTTTTTTTGTTAAGAAAGTCTCTATAGCCTGAATCACATTAGCCGCACCATTAACCTGCCACTCTTTCTCCCTTCGCGACATACCTATAAGCTTCTTCTCATCAGCTAATAAGGCGGTAACTACATCTTCTAGGTTGTGAATATCCCTAGCCCAGCGACCATAGCCAGCCTCTTCCATAAAAGCTGCATTAGCCTCTTCTTGCCCAGGGATAGCATCAAATAGGACCATAGGCAGACCAACCGTTATAGCCTCCATACAGGTTAAAGCCCCTGGTTTCGTCACGAGAAGGGCAGCCTCCTGCATAAGCTGTGGGATTTCTGTACTATACCCATATACGACCATCGGCGTGTGTAACTTTTGTTTTAAAGCCACTAACATATTATACAAAGAGGCATTATGTCCACTAATAACAATAAGTTCATCAATTTGCTTGACCTTATCTAAGCGCTCCAATATGGTCTCATAGGAACCTAAGCCTAAACCGCCACCCATTAATAATACTTTTACCGGTCGACTTAAACTGTAATTCTCTTTCTTAGCGGTAAAGAAAACAGATTTTACAGGAATTCCTGTAACCACAATCTTATCCCTAGGAATCCCAGTCCTATGCAAAGGAGCTACCATATGGTCAGCTCCCACGCAGTATAAGTCAATTTCCTTATAACGCCACAAGGAATGAACCGTAAAGTCTGTAATCATAGCAACCAAAGGGACAGATATGAGTTTTTGCCGTTTTAAGATACTAGCTGCCCCACAAGGAAAGGGATGGGTCATGACCACAATATCAGGATTTTCTTGGCGAATTAAGCGTAACATACGGTTTTTCATAGCCCAAGATATGCCTGTCTGTAAAACGCTACCCTTTCTATCCTTTTGCGTAAAGCGGTAAAACATATCATAGAGCATAGGAAATACATCAATAACCTTAATATAGGTTTCTTTCATAATCTTATCAATGGACAAACTGTCCTGCTCGATAAAATCAACATGACGAATCTCTGCATCTGGATATTTCCGACGCCAATATTCTTCAATCGCCAAAGCTGCCTGTGTATGCCCAGTTCCAATAGAAACAGACACCAATAAAATCCGGCGTGGCTTTACCAAATTCATAGACTCGCTCCTTTCTGTGCACATCTTTTACTAGTATAGCACATTCCTACCCTACCTAAAAGAAAAAGACCTCCGAAGAGGTCTCTTACAAGGTAAGCTATCTTATTTGTTGTTTACCAAATCTTTTAACTGTTTACCAGCTTTGAAAGCAGGCGATTTGGAAGCAGCAATTTTAATTGTCTGACCATTTTGTGGGTTGCGGCCTTCACGAGCAGAACGTTCACGTACTTCGAAAGTACCAAAACCAATTACCTGTACTTTTTCACCTTTAGCTAATTCAGATGCTACTGTATCAAAAACGGCTTTAACTGCTTTTTCAGCATCTTTTTTAGTTAACTCAGCTTGTTGAGCTACACTTGCGATTAATTCTGTTTTATTCATGACAGAACCTCCCTTAATACATGTTTACTGCATTTCATGTATGTCGGTAAAACCCACAATACACTAAATGACTTACTTCTAATACGCGTCACGCGTTATCTTCGACTATTCTATACCATAAAAAGAGATTAATCAAGGAATTTAGCGAATTTATAGGCTATAAAGCCCCTTTTTTCGCAATTTTCACCCTATTTTCATACATCTTGCCCCTTAACCTAAGACCAAGCTAGCCTATGCAAAGGTTAAGGCCTATTAAGAAAATCGTAAAAAATCCTTACCGAAATCGCTTACCGATAATAGGAAAAGCCTGTAAATCGCTCTTTGTCATAGCCCGTGTAACAAATAAGGCAATAACATAAATAACTACTGCCCCGATAATGGCTACCATAGTGGCTAAGGTGTTGCCCACTGTACCGACTACAAAATAAAATAAAACAGTAACAGCTCCGCCCATAGCCAAAGCGGAAAAAGCAATTTTAGCTAATTCGCCCCAACGAATAGTATACCCTACATAGCGATACACAAAATAAACATTTAAGATGGCCGCTATACCAAAGTCAACATTAGTAGCCCAAGCTGCTCCATTAACGCCTAAGGATGGAATAATAGTCAAATACCAATTCAAGATAATCTTTATACCTAAACCAATCGCTAGATTAATCATAGGAATAGACGTGCGTCCCAGCCCCTGCAAGACCCCTGTTGTGACCTGTTGTATACCTAAAAGGAAGACACTCAGACTCATAACAGCTATAGGGGCCCCTGCATTCGGTGTAGCGTATAGCAGTAAGGAAACAGGCGTAGCTAACACACATAATCCAACAAAGGCTGGTATGGTAATCACATTAGCAATCTTCATGGCTGTATTGGTACGATTCCGAATCCGCTGGATATCTTTCATCGTAAAAGCTTCTGATACAGCTGGCACCAAACTAGCCGCTAAAGACGTAGTCAAAATAACAGGCAAATTAACTAACGACGTTGCCATACCTGTTAAATAACCAAATGAAGCTGTTGCTTGACTAATACTATAGCCAGACTCTACCAAGCGATGAGGCACAATTAATAAATCAACGCCTGTTACAATGGGCATCATAATATTGGCGATTGATACAGGAATTGCTAGAATAAATAACCGCTTTAATATAGAGGCATATCCTTCTAAAGCAATAAGTGTATTTTGTGCTGCTAATAAATCTCGTCTAAGCCGACCTTGACGTACGTAAAAAACTAATAAAACACATAAGCCCACAAAGGCCGCTGGAAAGGTAGCTAAGGTAGCCCCAGCCGCTCCATAACCTAACCCCTTCGGTAAGAGCCAAATCGCTAGGCCAACCATGGCCATAATACGTATGATTTGCTCACAAATCTGGGATACCCCTGTAGGCATCATGTTCTGAAACCCCTGAAAATATCCTCGAAAACAGCTAAGCAAGGTGACCACCAAAATGGCTGGCGACAAAGCCTCCAAGGCATAATAAGCCCGCTCATCAACAACAATACCCCAACGAATTAGATAAGAGGAGAGTAAGTATAAAATACCGCTAAAAATAACCCCTAGAGCCGCTAGAGTAACTAAGGAGGAATGCAGTACCCGCTTAGCCCCTTTCATATCCTGATTGGCTAATTTTTCAGCAATCATAATAGAAATAGCAATCGGAAGTCCTGCCGTAGCTAACCCTACAACAATTTGATAGACAGGATAGGCCATCTGATAAATACCAATCCCCTCGCCCCCTAGGATGCGAGCTAAGAGTACCTTACCAATAGCACCACAGCACTTAACAATGATACCAGCAAGGGTCAGGATCATAGCTCCTTTTAAAAATCGATTCATATCTAAGCTCCTTCCTTGGGGGATCTCTTTTCTAATAGACTTAATAGATTTTGAATAATCAAAATACGGCTGCCTTCTAGGCCCTTTGTCTGATAAGTCAAACTTGTCGGCTTCGTCGGCAACACTTTAAGCCGTTTCCAGTCAGCTTCCTTAATAGCCGACATATCCCAGCCTTCCATACGACTGTCATCCTGCCAATGAATGCTAACCCTATCATTACGCCATACAAGACTCTTAATTCCCAATAACCGAGCCCGTTCCTTAATGGCAGCGATAGCCAATAAATCATTAACCGGCTTAGTCGGTGTACCAAAACGATCCACCAATTCATCGGTAATTTCATCAACTTCCGCTTGCGACTTACACCGCAACAACTGTTGGTAAACACTAATTTTCTGCGCATTATCCGCGATATAGGCTTCATCAATAAAGGCATCCACCTCTATATCAATAAGCGGATCTGGCAAGGTTGGCTCAGCTACTTTTTCATTTTTAGCCTTAGCAATGGCCTCTTCCAGCATAGTACAATACATGGCAAACCCAACGGAGGCAATATTCCCATGCTGCTGAGAACCAAGTAAATTCCCTGCGCCACGAATTTCTAAGTCTCGCATGGCCAATTTAAAGCCCGCTCCCAACTCAGTAAATTCTTCAATCGCTTTCAGTCGCTTTTCCGCCGCTTCATTAAGCATCTTATCCCGCCGATACATAAAGTAAGCATAAGCACGACGGCGAGAACGGCCTACACGACCCCGCATCTGATATAACTGAGACAGACCCAAGTGATCAGCATCATATACAATAATAGTATTTACATTCGGTATATCTAATCCGGTTTCAATAATACTTGTGCAAAGAAGTACATCATATTGACCTTCATAAAAATCCTGCATAACCGATTCCATTTCATGACCAGCCATCTGCCCATGCGCAATACCTAATCGCAAATCTGGCATGGCCGCCAACAATAAATCAGCCATATGAGAAATAGAAGCTACTCGATTATAAACAAAGTAGACTTGACCGCCCCGCTGTAGTTCCCTCTGTATAGCTTCTACAACCACACGCATATCATACTCCAGCACATAGGTCTGTACGGGCAAACGTTCTTCTGGCGGTGTATTGATTACACTCATTTCCCTAACACCGACTAGAGACATATGCAAGGTTCGAGGTATCGGCGTAGCACTCAAAGTTAACACATCAATATTATTGGCCCAACTCTTCCATTTTTCCTTTTGGGCCACACCAAAACGTTGTTCTTCATCGACAACCAACATGCCGAGATTCTTAAATTTCAAACTCTTATTAAGAATCGAATGGGTTCCAATCAAAACATCAATATCTCCATTAGCAACAGCTTTTTTTATTTCTTTCTTTTCCCTAGCGCTACGAAAACGATTAATAACCCCTACATGCACACCAAAGGGTTCAAATCGTTCAGAGAAAGTCTGCGCGTGCTGCTGGGATAAGACCGTCGTAGGAACTAAAACAGCCACCTGTTTACCACTTAAAACAGCCTTAAAAATAGCTCGCATAGCTACTTCTGTTTTACCAAAACCGACATCCCCACACAAGAGGCGATCCATCGGATAGGGCTTTTCCATGGACTCTTTAATCTCTGCCGTTGCCTTTAATTGATCTTCTGTTTCCTCATAAGGGAAGGCATCTTCAAATTCTTTCTGCCAAGGTTGGTCAGGAAGGAAGGCAAAGCCTTGTACTATTTCACGTTTTGCATACAAGCCAACCAATTTCTCTGCTAGGTCATCAATAGATCTTTGAGCCTTGGCTTTCACCTTGCGCCATTCAGAACCGCCCATCTTATGAATGCGCGGTACATCCCCTTCATTGCCAATATATTTTTGCAATTGGTCTAAGTTTTCAGCTGGTAAAAACAACCGATCCGAACCAGCATAAGCAATTTCTATATAGTCTCGATGAACTCCTTCCGTTTCAATCGTCTTTAAGCCTATATATTTACCAATCCCATGAATAGAGTGAACAACATAATCGCCTGGCTCTAAATCGGTAAAATACCGAATTTCCTGCCCTTTTGGAGCCTTCTTGCGTAATTTCTTTTTCTGCTGCCCGTAAATATTACCTTCCGTAACAAAAACGACACCACCATAAGGAAACTCAAAACCTTCCGTTAAAAGCCCTGCCACTAGGCTAATACCTGAACCAGCTTCTTCAATAGAAGCAACTTCCTCATAGGTAATAGCCGCTTCTTGTAAGGCACGACCTATACCTTCCCGCCGTTGCTGATTGGCAACAACAAGTATAATCTGCCTGTCTAAGCTCTGCCAATGCTTAACTTCATCAATAAATAAAGGCATCTGCCGTTCAAACGAAGACATGCCCTTGCCCTGTAGACCAATCACATGAGCCGCTTCCGTCGTCTTTAAGCCACTAAAGGCGCTAATACGCTGCTGTAAAAAGGTAAAAGATACATTCGTTGTCCTAGGTAAAAGCGTCCGTATATACTCATTCCAAGGCATAACATACTTTGTATGCGTCGGATCTTCCTTACAATACTGCTGTAACTTTTCTTCTATACGATTCGGCTCATCCCATAAGACAAGACCACCATCCATGTAGGACAATAATGACGAATCGTCCTGGCCCTCTGAATCCTCGCTAATAATAAAGGGATACACACTACACGAATCAACATCCTTAATGGATCGTTGTGTATCAAGAGCAAATTGCCGCATCGTATCAATAGTATCACCAAAAAATTCAACACGTATGGGTTCTTCTTCATTGCTCGTATAAATATCTAAAATATCCCCACGAACGCTAAACTGGCCTCGTTGTTCCACTTGTGAAACCCGTTCATAGCCCATAACCACTAACTCTTCCAATAAGGAATCTCGTTCAAAGTCCTGCTCTTTTTCTAGCACTAGGCTTTTTCCTGTAATGCGCTCAGGAGCCGGTAACCGTTGGGCTGCTTCTTCTGGTAAGGCAATCACAAGGACTGGTTTCTTACGAGCTAAGTCCGTTAGCACCTGCATTCGTTGAGCTTGTAATTCCATAGTCTTAGCCGATGCATTCACCTTGTTAGTATCAGCCATAGGAAACGGCAACACCGTAATCTCAGGTAACAAAAAAGAAAGGTCCCGTTCCCATTGTTCCTTATGTTCCTTATCATGCACTAAGAGTAAGGTAGGTCGCTGTCCATTCTTCCGCATGGATCGGCTATAAACGAAAGCCTTTTGCGACCCTACCAAACCATAAATCTGAGCTCGTCGATTATCCTCAGAAAAAGCTGTTAAGGCCTCAATATAAAGGGGATTTTCTCCTAAACGGGTATCCACTTCACTCATGACTACTAAACTCCTATCCTTAATTAAGACATATAGGATACATTCATCTCCATATAACTATACATCTAATTATACTATGTAAGTACGCCAAAAACGGGCTTTAGCATAGCCAAAGCCCTTTTTATATCTTTTTTCATTATATACTATTTACCTTACAAAAAAAAGCACTCTCATCTCTGAGAGTGCTTTTCCTATTCGTATTAAATCAATTATAGTCTAATACAATTATTTTACTTCGTTGTAGCCAGTCTGCAAACGAACATAGCTATTACGACGATCAACAGCATCCTGTTCTGTTTTAGCGTATAATTCTTCAGCAATTTCTGGATCTACTTTCTTCAAGGAAGCATAACGTACTTCACGAAGTAAGAAATCACGGAAGCTGATATGAGGATCTTTTTCCGTTCCTTTTTCACCTTTCATATCTGGTTCCTTAGAATCCAAGGAGAATGGGTTCTTACCTTCTTTAGCCAACTGAGGATTGAAACGATACAAATCCCAGTAACCGCACTGAACAGCTTCTTTTTCAACCTGTTGTGCATGACCCATACCACCTTTGATGCCATGGTTGATGCAAGGGCAGTAGCAGATAACTACAGAAGGTCCTGGATAAGCTTCAGCTTCAGTTAAAGCTTTCATTAACTGGTTCTTATCAGCGCCCATGCAAACCTGTGCTACATATACATAGCCATAGGACATAGCCATCATGCCAAGATCTTTCTTCTTCGTACGTTTACCAGAAGCAGCGAACTGAGCAACAGCAGCTTCATGAGTAGCCTTAGAGGACTGCCCGCCTGTGTTGGAGTAAACTTCTGTATCCAATACTAAGATGTTAATATCTTCACCAGATGCTAATACATGGTCAACACCGCCGAAGCCGATATCGTAAGCCCAGCCGTCACCACCGATAATCCAGTTGGAGCGTTTTACTAGATATTCTTTCATAGCTAGTAAATCTTTAGCAGCTTCTGTCTGACCTTCTTTTTCAAGTAAAGCAACCAAAGCATTAGCACGGTCACGAGAACCAGCGCCCTGATTCATGTGAGCTTTCCAATCTTCCAAAGCAGCTTTCAAGGCAGGTGTTGCCGATTTAGCAGCTTCATCAGCACGTTTTCCTAAACGTTCACGAATCTTCTTAACGCCGACTAACATACCGAAACCATATTCAGCAGCGTCTTCGAACAAGGAGTTAGCCCATGCTGGACCATGACCTTCTTGGTCTGTTGTATATGGAGAAGCTGGCATGGATGCACCATAAATGGAGGAACAGCCAGTCGCATTACCAATCATCATACGATCGCCGAACAACTGAGTAATCAAACGAACATAAGGTGTTTCACCGCAACCTGCGCAAGCGCCGGAGAATTCAAACAATGGCGTGTTGAACTGGCTGCCTTTTACAGTAGCTGCCGACATAGGGTTTTCTTTCTTAGGCAATTCTACGCTGTAATCCCAAGCATCAGCTAAGTGTAATTCTTTGTCGATTGGAGTCATAACAATAGCTTTACCCTTAGGAGCTGGACAAATAGCTACGCAGTTACCGCAACCCATGCAGTCTAATGGAGATACAGCGATGCGGAATTGAAGGTCTTTAGCGCCCATTGCTGGGATTGTTTCAAAGCCTTCTGGTGCTTTCTTAACTTCTTCTTCTGTTGCCAATACTGGGCGAATCGTAGCGTGAGGGCAAACGAAAGAACACTGATTACACTGGATACAATTTTCTTTAATCCAATGTGGAACGAATAAAGCAGCACCACGTTTTTCATATTTAGCTGTACCTGCTTCTAACGTACCATCTTCATAGCCTTTGAAAGTGGATACAGGTAAATCATAACCAGCCTGTGCATTAACTGGCTGACAGATTTCTTTAACATAGTCAGGTACATTCTTAGCATGATGATATTCTTTGTCATCTTTAGCGTCAGCCCAAGAAGCAGGAACATCAATCTTAACTAGAGCCTGAGCGCCCTGATCAATAGCTGCTTTGTTCATATCTACGACATTCTGACCTTTTTTGCCATATGTCTTTTCTACGGAATCTTTTAAGTATTCCAAAGCTTTATCAACAGGAATAATTTCTGTCAATTTGAAGAAAGCTGCTTGGCAAACCATATTAATACGGCCGCCCAAACCGATTTCACGAGCAATCTTAGCTGCATTCAAAATATAGAAGTTCAAATGTTTCTGCGCAATCGTACGACGAAGTTTAGCAGGTAATTTTTCTTCTAATTCTTCTGGAGCCCAAGTACAGTTCAATAAGAAAGTACCACCATCTGGAATACCACGAAGTAAGTCATATTCATATACATAAGACTGACGATGGCAAGCGATGAACTGAGGAGCTGCCAATAAGTAAGGTTTGTTAATTGGTGTCTTACCAAAACGCAAGTGAGACATCGTTACGCCGCCAGATTTCTTGGAGTCATAATCGAAGTAAGCTTGTGCATACATATCTGTATGGTCACCAATGATTTTGATAGCAGATTTGTTAGCACCAACAGTACCATCAGAACCGAAGCCCCAGAATTTGCAACCTGTTAAGCCTTCAGTCTGAATGTCTACGCCTTTAGCGCGTTCCAAAGACAAATGCGTTACATCATCATTAATACCCAATGTGAAGAAACGTTTAGGTTCAGCTGCTTTCATGTTATCGTATACAGCAACGATATCTGCAGGAAGAACGTCCTTAGAGCTCAAACCATAACGGCCGGAGAATACTTTAGCATTTACATCGCCTTGTACAAGAGCTGCCTGTACGTCTAAGAATAAAGGTTCAGCCAAAGCACCTGGTTCTTTTGTACGGTCAAGTACAGCAACGCGTTCAACAGTCTTAGGCATAGCGCTTAAGAAACGATCCGTTGCGAATGGACGGAACAAGTGAACATTGATAAAACCAACCTTGCGGCCTTTTTTCGTTAAATATTCAACTGTTTCTTCCAATACTTGTGCACTGGAACCCATAGTTACGATAACGTCAGTAGCGTCTGGTGCACCATAGTAGTTGAATAACTGATAGTTACGGCCAGTCAATTTGTTGATTTCAGACATGTAATGTTCAACAGCGTCTGGTACAGCCAAGTAGAATGGGTTAGCTGCTTCACGATGCTGGAAGTGAATGTCTGGGTTTTCTGCCGTACCACGAGTTACCGGATGATCTGGATTTAAAGCACGTTTACGGAATTCTTCCAATGCCTTCTGATCGATTAATGGTTTTAATTCATCATAATCAAGTACTTCAATTTTCTGAATTTCATGAGAAGTACGGAAACCATCAAAGAAGTTGATGAAAGGTACGCGTGTCTTAATTGCTGTCAAATGAGCAACTGGAGACAAGTCCATAACTTCCTGTACAGAAGATTCAGCCAACATAGCGCAACCTGTTGCACGAGCGGCCATAACGTCCTGATGGTCACCAAAGATTGCTAATGCATGTGCAGCAATAGCACGAGCAGCTACATGGAATACGCCTGGTAATAATTCGCCTGCTACTTTGTACAAGTTAGGAATCATCAACAATAAGCCCTGAGAAGAGGAGAATGTTGTTGTTAAAGCACCAGCTTGTAGGGAACCATGAACAGCACCAGCTGCACCGGCTTCAGACTGCATTTCAACAACCTGTACCGTATCACCGAACATATTCTTACGACCAGCTGCCGCCCAGTCATCAACGTGTTCCGGCATTGGGGATGACGGAGTGATAGGATAGATGGCTGCTACTTCAGTAAAGCCATACGCGATATGCGCAGCTGCTTCGTTGCCGTCCATTGTTTTCATTTTACGACCCATGTTTTATAGCCTCCTTAAGCTTATAAAGAAAATAAACACTTGCATAACCATTGCTCATTCAGGATACGCTAACCCCACACGCTTCTTAGCGCATACCTACACAGCATAGTAGACGTGAAAACATGGTGATATTATCCAATCTATCTAATATCACCAATAATAAATCAACATTCTATCTAATCTTGCGTATCTTGCAAAAATGTAATAATATAACTGTATTAAGACATTTCTGCAATTCGAGGATGCGTTTTGCATTCCAGAAATAACAAATTGATTCAGCTTGCTGGTTTCATTATACATTTACTAAAGAATTAAGGCAACTAATAAGCCGGATTAACGAATTGCAAAAAACGATATTATTGCTTTACATTTTGTAATAAGAGGTGTCCTATGGATTTTCATCATCTTCGCTATTTTGTCGAAGTCGCCGACCAAAAAAGTTTCAGCAAAGCGGCTCGTAACCTTCATATTTCCCAATCAGCGATTAGCCGCACCATCAAGGCGCTAGAAGAAGAACTAGGCGTTGTTCTCTTCATGCGTAATGCTAAATCTGTTGAATTAACAGATGGTGGTACTATTTTCTTATCCCACGCTAAACGCGTTGTTTTTATGTTTGAACATTTAAAAACAGACTTTGAAAACGAATTCCGCCTAGACCAAGGCTCTATCCTAATCGGCCTACCACCTATTACTGATGCACCCATTTTTGCTCAACTATTAGGGGAATTCAAAAAAGCCTATCCACAAATCGAACTTGAACTCTATGAACACGGCTCTAAAAAAGTCGAAATCAGCGTTCAAGAAGGCCTTATTGATATTGGCATCATCTGTACAAAACCAAATCCAAAAGAATTTGAATCTTTTTATCTAACGAGTGATCCCATCGCCGTTATCCTACCAAAAGACTCTCCACTCGCTAAAGAACGAGAAATCACCCTCTCTCAATTAGCCGAAGAATCCTTCGTTCTTCACAAAGACGACTTCAACTTACATGACGAAATCGTTAAATCCTGCAAATACGCTGGCTTCCAACCACATATCGTCTTTGAAACCAGTCAACGTGATTTAATGTTACAAACAGTAGCCGCTCATTTGGCTATTGCCCTCTTACCAAGCCGTCTATGCCCAACCAAGGGCGATAATACCCGCATTGGATCTAGTGTCGTAGTTCGCCCTCTTGTTAATCCGCAAATCACCCATACCTTATATGTTATATGGAAAAAGGGACACTATCTATCCCATGCGTCCCGTCTATGGCTAGATTTCGTAACCAATCGCTTACCTTTACCAGGTATTAACGATCCCCTATTAAATTCTGCCAATAAATAAAGAGATTAAATAAGACTAAACAGACCAGATAAGACTAAACAGACCAATGAAACCTTTGGTTTCATTGGTCTGTTTTTATACTCTCTACCTCTCACTTATTCAATTTATAAACAAAGCTTCCCTCAGACTACCTTTGCCCTTATAATGAGCATATAATATACTTATCGACTTCTATTCGTTTCAAAAATAAGACTAATCACATGAAAAAAAATTATTTATCACCACTATATCAAACTATTCTTACCTACTGGGTTCACCTTGTAAAACCTAAGACTAAAAAATTAATCCTATGGCTTGCCACCCTACCTAAACACTTATACCATACGCCCTTGAGCGTTTACCAAGAAAAAGGCCTACATTTATTGAAATATATAAGAACACACGGCAAAACCCTTCTCGTTTGTCTAGCTTTTTTATTGGCCGGTCTATGCATCTATAACCAGCAAGTAGCTATTAATGAATTACAAGACCAATTAGAAAGCCAAAATGACGTATATAATCCAGACAGCTTTGACTACCGCATCACTAACTTAGAGCACATTAGTAATGCCCATGCAAAACGCCTAAAAACAATCGAAAAAACAGACTTCATCTATAATCGTCAAATCAATCAGCTCACCTGGCGGGTTATGCAGCTGGAATGGCTGCATCCTAATCTCAAGGTAAATACAGCACCACCCAAGGCCACCCCTCTACCTAAATTCGATAGCAATCCCTATCATGTGCCTAATCCCGTTCTACCTAATCATTCCATTTACCTTCCAGGCTCTAATAGCAGCTACACTATATGAGAGGGACTACATAAGGTCATACATATTAACTACATGCGCTTTTGCACAAAGCGATTAATCCGTACCAAGGCCTCAGAAATCTTATCAATAGCCGTCGCATAAGAACAACGTATATGCCCTTCCCCAGAAGCACCAAAGGCATTACCTGGCACTAAGGCTACATGCTCTTCCTCTAATAATTGTTCTGCAAACTCTTCTGACGTTAATCCTGTAGGACTAATATCAGGGAAAATATAAAAGGCTCCTTTAGGTTCAAAACAAGGCAGTCCCATTTTTACAAACCCATTATAAATCAACTTACGACGTCGGTTATATTCTTTTACCATAGCCTTCATCGAATCCTCTGCATTACGCAAAGCCTCTGTTGCTGCCATCTGCGCCATAATGGACGCACACAGCATAGTATATTGGTGAATCTTAGTCATGGCCGCAATCAAAGTTGGATTACCACACACATAACCAACACGCCAGCCTGTCATAGCATACGCCTTAGAGAAACCATCCATAACCAAGGTACGTTCCTTCATACCTGGTAAGCTAGCAAAGCAAATCGGCCCCTGCTCTGTATAAGTAAGTGCACTATATATCTCATCTGAAATAACAATTAAATCATGCTTTTCTGCAAACTTAGCAATAGCCAATAAGTCATCACGACTCATAATGGCACCCGTCGGATTATTAGGATAGCCAATGACTAAAATCTTAGTCTTATCCGTTACATAGGGTTCCAATTCATCAGGTGTAATCCGAAATTCATTTTCAATCTTAGCTGGCACCGTAATAGGTACGCCCCCAGCCAAACGCGCCGTTGCTTGATAGGACACATAGCAAGGCTCTGGAATTAATACCTCATCACCAGTTGCTAACAAGGCCCGCATAGCTAAATCCAAAGCCTCACTTACCCCAACAGTAACTAATACATCTGTTTCCCAATCATAAGTCACATCATATTGCCGCTTATATTTGTTAACAATCTCCTTGCGAAGCTCTGGAAGCCCTCGATTAGCCGTATAAGATGTATAACCCTTCTCTAAACCATACACACAACTTTCACGAATATTCCAAGGTGTTACAAAATCCGGTTCCCCTACACCTAAAGAAATAACATCCTCCATTTTAGAGGCAATATCAAAAAACCGACGAATACTCGATGGTTGAATCGAATTCACTGCTGGTGATAAACGACGTTTCCAATCCAATTGTTCCTTCATTAAGGCGTCACCACCAATCTATGATCTTCTTCTTTACCGGTAATCACAACGCCATCCTTTTTATATGGTTTTAGCATAAAATGGCTGCTCGTTGCCGTAACCCCTTCAATCGTAGATAAACGAGTAGCTACAAAATTAGCGATTTCCTTTAAAGAATGTCCTTCTACAACAAGCATTAAATCGAAACTACCACTCATTAAATAAACAGACTTCACTTCATCAAACTTATAAATCCGCTCAGCTACCGCATCAAAACCAACTTCTCGCTGCGGTGCTAAATTAATCTCAATCAAAGCCGTAACCCGTGTATCACCTAACTTTTCCCAGTTAATTAGCGTCTGATATTCTAAAATCGTACCATCATTAACAAGCTCCTTCATAAGCTTCTTAACTTCATCTTCCGTACAACTCAACATAGCCGCTATATCACTAACTGACCGCCGCGCATCATGCTCTAATATATCAACTAACTCACGCTTTATATCCATCATGTCAACCTCTTTCTTTATACTAACCAAACCATACTAACCTAAATAAAAATGAACCACGAGGCTATTTCTCGCCCCTTGCTTATGAGGCATCCACTTCTAACATTATCCATAGGCATGCGTGTGAGACTCCTCTTGGCTCCATGTCACGAAGCACCTAATGTCTCTTACGAGCGACTTGCGAAGCGTAGCGAAGAACGGAGTCTCGGAAGACCATTAGGTGCTTCCATACCCCGAGCCACCCCAAACGCATGCCCACAACAAAAATAAAAAAGAGCCTCATCCGCAAGGACGAGACTCTAATAACCCGTGGTACCACCTTTATTTAGATTTATAACAAATCCAACTCAACACCTTAACGCGGCTAACGGCTATCCTTTCAGTAGCAGCTCCTGACTAGCCTTCCCCATCATCTTTGCAGTGACTCGCACCAACCGTCACCTCTCTTAGCAAATCCGATGCGTACTCAATCATTCTTCGCTTTTATCTATTGTGATGTAATCATAGCACACCCAGTGTTCACTGACAAGAGAGTAAGGTATGCATATAACGCATACCTTACTAAATAAATTTAATTTGTAACTCTTTTCCTAATCCACGAGCAATCTTATGTAAGGTCGCAATTGATGGCAAAGCCTTTCCCTTCTCAACGTGCAAGTCTCTTCTTAGCTCCATGTCACGAAGCGCCTACGGTTTCTTTTAGGTGACTTACGACGTACGGAATCCTAAAAGATGCGTAGACGCTTCCATACTCAGCCCATATACGAGCACACATCCACAACAAACCTAGCAAAAGAGCCTCATCCGCAAGGACGAGGCTCTAATTTAAACTTGTACATTAGACTTGTAATGTATCCGTTATATCACTTACATGCTCAATCTTCTCTTTTTCACAATATTCATGCAGCTCTTCAGCAATACGCCCAATAGCTCTTGGATCAACAACCGTCGCTGTCCCCACAGAAACAATATCAGCCCCAGCCATCATGAACTCAACTGCATCCGTCCCTGTCATGATACCGCCCATACCGATTATTGGCACATCCACAGCTCGTGCCACTTGATGCACCATACGTAGGGCAACCGGCTTAATCGCCGGTCCAGATAAACCACCATATAAATTCCCCAAAATAGGCCGCTTTGTTCGTATATCAATAGCCATTCCTAACAAGGTATTAATTAAACTCAGCGCATCTGCCCCAGCATCAACCACAGCCTTAGCTATTTCTACAATATTTGTCACATTAGGAGACAATTTCATAATCACTGGCAAAGTAGTTCGTTTCCGCACTTCAGCAGCTACCTGCGCCGCCACCTTTGCATCTACGCCAAAGGCTAACCCTTCATTTTTGACATTAGGGCAACTAATATTAACTTCTATAGCTGCTATGCCTGGTACGGAAAGCGTTTCTGCCATATAACCAAATTCATCAACTGTACCTGCTGACACATTAGCAAACAAGGGCACATCATAAGAAGCTAAGGTAGGTAATACAGTCTCTACAAAGGCTTCCGCTCCTGGATTTTCAAGGCCTATGCAATTAAGCATACCTGATGGTGTTTCGGCCACTCGTGTACCTGCATTACCTGGCCGTCCCTTAGGCGTTAAACCTTTAATTGAGATAGCTCCTACCTCATGACTTAAATCTAGGTAATCAGCATATTCAGGACCATTCCCAAAGGTTCCCGATGCAGCGACTATAGGATTCTTCATGGGAATTCCACAAAAAGTAACCCCTAAGTCCTTATAAGCACGCTTTGTATTATTCTTATCCTTAGGTGACACTTCATACCCATGTACATAGCCAGGTCCTATTTTATAGTCAGCCATTAAAAACCAACCTCCTCGCTATCAAACACAGGTCCATCCATACACACCTTATAACGACGCCCATCTTGGCCATCAACCGCACAGCCTAAGCAACCACCTGTACCGCAGCCCATACGGTTTTCTAAAGACACTTGACAAGATAAGCCTAGCTCATGAGCTACTTGCGCAACACCTTTCATCATCGGCGTAGGCCCGCAAACAAGGATACTATCAAATTTCGTATTGGCACACAAACTAGGCAGCACAGCCGTCGGAAATCCTTTCGTACCCAAGCTGCCATCATCCGTGGTTATATGTACATCTACCTTGTCTTGCTTAAATAAATCCGCCCAAAATGCCTCTTCTTTATTACGAAAACCTAATAAGACCGTAGCTTTTGTTCCTTCTGGTAAATGATTAGAGGCACAGACCATAGGGGCAATGCCTACGCCACCACCAACTAACAAAACACGTTTAGGAATCGTAAATCCATTACCTAAGGGTCCCAAGCAATCAATGGTATCATCAACACTTAGCTGTGTCATAAGCTCTGTCCCCTTGCCAACAACACGATACAAGAGCGTAATGGTCCCCTCTTGCGCATTAAAGCCAGCATAGCTAATAGGCCGCCGTAAAAGCGGCATAGTGCCCATAGCAACACGAACATCACAAAATTGACCTACTTTAGCTTCTTTGGCCTGTTTAGGTGCATAAACAACCATACACCACACATCTGAGCCGATTTGTTCATTTTCAACCACTCGACCCAACTCTACATATCCACTCATAGGCTCTCCTATAACACGTAGTATTTATTCTTTATTAAAATCCTGCATAGCTTCTACACTTACATTATTTTCTTCCTGAGCCCGACTAGCCACAACCCGTAATACTTCACGAGCTGTATCTAAAGAAGTCAAACAAGGTACACCCATTTCAACCGCTAACCGTCGCAATTGAAAGCCATCTCGTTCCGGCCGTTTACCATAGGTTAAAGTATTAAGCATTAAGTCCACGTTGCCCTGCCGTACATGGTCAGCACAGTTATCCTTACCTTCATGAATCTTATTAACGATAGTGCAATCGATACCATGGTCTTTAAAATACTTACCTGTACCACCAGTCGCCTGAATATGATAGCCTAGGTCAATAAAACCTTTAGCTAACTGACTAGCCTCTTCCTTATCACGGTCAGCCACAGTAATCAAAATTTGTCCCTTTTCAGGAATCCGCATATTAGCCCCATTTACAGCCTTAAAAAGGGCATCTGCATAGGTATGACCTATGCCCATAACTTCACCAGTGGACTTCATTTCTGGTCCTAAGGCAATTTCAACAAGCCCCATCTTAGAGAAGGAGAATACCGGTGCTTTAACTGCTACATAAGGTCGTTGTGGTGCTAGACCTAATGGCAGGCCTAAATCTTTAAGACTAGCACCTAAAGAAATTCGTGTTGCCATTTCAATCATATTAATACCCGTTACCTTACTGATAAATGGCACCGTCCGACTCGACCGCGGGTTAACTTCAATTACATTTAACTCTCCATTAGCCACGATATATTGAATGTTTACAATACCTTTAACATGAAGACCACAAGCAATCCGTTTCGTATAATCTACAATCTGTTCCTGAATATCCTTGGACAAGTGTTGTGGTGGATATACAGCCATAGAATCACCAGAATGGACGCCAGCCCGTTCAATTTGTTCCATAATACCTGGAATACACACATCAACACCATCAGAGATAGCATCAACTTCAACTTCCATGCCTACCATATAACGGTCAATAAGTACTGGATGATCCTTAGAAGCTACAACAGCTTCCTTCATGTAAGTATCTAATTCCTTGTCATTATAAACAATTTCCATAGCGCGACCACCTAATACATAAGAAGGCCGTACAATCAGTGGATAATTCAATTTTTTAGCCGCTGCAATAGCTTCTTCATGACTAGTTACTAGGGCCCCCACAGGACGAGGAATACCTAATTTAGCTAATAGCTCGTCAAAGCGTTCCCTATCCTCTGCCATGTCAATGCTGTCAACAGACGTACCTAAAATCTTAACACCGCGCTGAGCTAACGGACCAGCCAAATTAATAGCGGTCTGTCCACCAAATTGAGCAATAACCCCTACTGGATTTTCTTTACGAACTACTTCCATAACATCATCAACGGTTAAGGGTTCAAAATAAAGGCTATCTGAAGTATCAAAGTCAGTGCTGACCGTTTCCGGATTATTATTAATAATAATGGACTTCATCCCCGCCTTACGAAGCGCCCAAGAGGAATGCACCGAGCAATAGTCAAATTCAACACCCTGGCCAATACGGATAGGCCCTGAACCTAAGACAATAATACTCTTATCACCTAGTGGTTTTACTTCGTCTTCCTTAGCATAGGCACTATAGTAATATGGTGTATGTGCTTCAAATTCAGCAGCACACGTATCTACATATTTAAAAGTTGGCACCAAGCCCTGTGCTTTACGCGCTTTTTCCACCTCTTCTGGCGTCGTTTTCGCATAGCGGGCAATAACCGTATCTGGGAAACTATACCGTTTAGCCCGTCGTAATACATCCGCATCTAGCCCTTTTTCAGCTAAGTCTCGTTCCACCATAACAATATTCTTAATTTTATTGATAAAGAACAAATCAATCTTAGTAATATAGTGGATTTTTTCCACACTGATACCTGCCCGCAAGGCCTGTGCCACCACATAGATACGTTCGTCATCAATTAATTGCAAACGTTCCAATAGTTGTTCTGGCGTTTCATGTTCAATCTTTTTAAGGGCTATATGATCAAGACCAATTTCCAAAGACCGAATAGCCTTTAACAGAGAACCCTCTAAGGTCCTATCAATGGCCATAACTTCGCCTGTCGCCTTCATCTGGGTTCCTAGGGTACGGTCAGCTAAATTGAATTTCTCAAAAGGCCAACGAGGGAATTTCGTCACTACATAGTCAAGTGATGGTTCAAAACAAGCCTTAGTCTCCCCTGTTACCGCATTGGTTATCTGATCAAGGGTCATACCTGTAGCAACCTTAGCTGCCACCTTAGCTATCGGATAGCCTGTCGCTTTAGAAGCTAGGGCCGATGACCGTGACACACGAGGGTTAACTTCAATAACATAATACTGATTACTATTTGGATCTAAAGCATATTGTACATTACAACCGCCTTCAATTTCCAAATAACGAATAATATTAACAGAGGCCGTCCGAAGCATTTGGTACTGAATATCGTTTAAGGTCTGTGATGGAGCTACAACGATAGAATCCCCTGTATGAACGCCGACTGGATCAATGTTTTCCATATTGCAGACAATAATGCAGTTATCTGCACTATCCCGCATGACTTCATATTCTATTTCCTTCCAACCAGCAACAGACCGTTCAACTAAAATCTGATGAATGGGACTTAATTTGATGCCCCGCAAGGCAATCATGTACATTTCTTCTTCATTATGAGCAATGCCGCCGCCGGTACCACCTAAGGTGTAGGCTGGACGAATGATGATTGGATAACCAATGGATCCCGCAAATTCAACGGCCTTATCTACATCGCTAAAAATATCACTTTCCGGCACCGGCTGTCCAATCCGTTTCATAGCTTCCTTGAAAAGTTCCCGGTCTTCCGCCTGCTTAATGGCTTCTAAGGAGGTGCCCAACAATTTCACATTATACTTATCAAGAACACCTTGGTTGGAAAGTTCAACCGCCATATTAAGACCTACCTGGCCACCCAAGGTCGCTAATAGGCCGTAAGGTCGTTCTTTACGAATAACTTCCGTTATAAATTCTACACTAATCGGTTCTATATACACGCGGTCAGCAATATCTTCGTCAGTCATAATCGTCGCTGGATTCGAATTAACTAGGACAACTTCATAACCTTCTTCTCGTAAAGACCGGCAAGCCTGTGTCCCTGCATAGTCAAACTCAGCCGCCTGTCCAATGATAATCGGACCTGACCCAATGACTAAAATTTTCTTTCCCTTTGTTTCCATTAGCAGCCCTTTCTCATCATATCCTTAAATTCATCAAATAAATACAAATTATCTGTTGGCCCTGGTGATGCTTCTGGATGATACTGAATTGACATCACCGGCAAGGTCTTATGATGCATACCTTCAACCGTACCATCATTCACACTACGGTGAGTAACTTCCATATCCGTATGAGCCAAAGACGCTTCATCCACGGCATAGCCATGATTCTGTGATGTAATATAAACACGACCTGTACGCAAATCCTTTACTGGATGATTTGACCCACGATGACCAAAACGTAATTTAAAGGTGTCACCGCCCATGGCCAAAGCCAATAACTGGTGGCCCATACAAATACCAAAAATAGGTTTCTTGCCAATTAACTTCTTAATTTCTTCTTGAGCAAACGGTACATCCTTAGGGTCTCCTGGTCCATTAGACAAGAAAATCCCATCAGGCTTAGCCGCTAAAACTGTTTCTGCCTTCGTATCAGCTGGGAAGATAGTCAGACGACAATCGGCTGCTTGTAAGGACCGCAAAATATTTTCTTTTACCCCGAAGTCATATACCGCTACATGGAAGTCGGCACTTTCATCTCCGCGAAAGCCTTCCCACTTAGTCGTCACGTTCATAATCTGATTGCGTGGCAATGGCTGGTCTAATAAATTCTTAATGGTTTCCTCTGGTGTATCTAGTGGACAAATAATGCCCTTCATAACCCCATGGTCACGAATGGTTCGTGTCACAGCTCGTGTATCTACATCATAAAGACAAGGAATACCAAAGGTACGCATATATTCTTCAAAAGTACCTTCATTTTGCCAATTGCTCGGAAAGGTACATAACTCCCCAACAATCATCCCCCGTGCATACGGCTTAGAAGCTTGCGCAATTTCTTTATATACACCATAGTTACCAATCAAAGGGTAAGTTAAGGTAATAATCTGATCCGCATAAGATGGGTCCGTCAGTATTTCCTGATAGCCGGTCATACCTGTATTAAAGACAACTTCACCTAATACAGGTGCACCACCTAAATAGAGGCCTTCAAATACAGAACCATCCGCTAAAACTAATTTTCCCTTCACGCTGTCACCACGCCTTCTTTCATTACAATTTCACCATCAACAACCGTTAATTTAGCTTTGCCTGTCAAAGTCAAACCATCAAAGGGACTAGTTTTACCCTTTGTGTAAAATTTATTCCTATCAACTATCCAGCTTTCATCCGTACTAAAGACGGTAATATCCGCTGGTTTACCTACTTCTAAAACACCCGCATCAGTTAGGCCTAATAAACGTGCTGGGTTAGTACTCATCCGTTCTACAATTTGATCAATCGTAAGTACGCCCGGCTTATATACATTCGTAAGCACCGCACCTAAGGATGTTTCCAGACCACTAAACCCATTCGGTGCACAACAGAATTCTACGTCTTTTTCTTCAAAAGCATGGGGTGCATGGTCTGTTATAATGGCATCAATCGTACCATCTTTTAAGCCTTCTAAAAGAGCCTGCCTATGGTCTTCTGACCGAATCGGTGGAGCCATCTTAAAGGCTGGATTATATTCACGCAAGCATTCATCAGTAAAAGATAAGTGCTGCGCTGTTACTTCACAAGTAACAGGCAAGCCTTTTGCCTTAGCCCGTCGCACTTCTTCAACAGCATGTTTCGTACTAACATGAGCTACATGAAGATGAGCACCTGTCATTTCCGCTAATAAGATATCTCTGTCAACCGCCATATCTTCTGCTACAGCGGGGCGTCCAATCACACCTAATTCATAAGACACAAGTCCTTCATGCATATGTCCTTCCTTACAAAGAGAGGTTTCTTCTGCATGGTCAATAACCATTTTATTAAACATGGACGCATATTCCATAGCTCGCCGCATAAAAGCCGCATTCTGCACATAATGTCCATCATCAGAGAAGGCTACTATACCGGCCTGAGCCATGTCGCCCATTTCAGATAGTTCTTTACCTTCTAGCCCCTTACTAATGGCGCCAATAAATTCAACTTTAACGACACCTGTAAGTTCCGCCTGCTTTTTTAAGCCTCGTACAAGAGCCGCATTATCTACAACAGGTGTCGTATTAGCCATCGTTGCTACTCGCGTAAATCCGCCAGCGGCCGCTGCCTGTGTACCACTATGAAAATCTTCCTTAGATTCCTGACCGGGTTCTCGCAAGTGGGTATGCATATCAATAAGGCCTGGCGCTACGATAAGCCCTGTCGCATCATACACATCAGCCCCATCAGCAGCTAAGTGCTGACCGATAGCCTTAATTAAACCATTTTCTACTAGTATATCCGCTACTTCATGTTGTCCCTTAGCTGGATTAACAATCGTTCCTCCCTTAATCAGCAAGCTCACTGCCGTCACCTCCATGAATCGTTAAATATAAAACAGCCATACGAACAGACACGCCATTACGTACCTGTTCCTGAATCATTGATTCATCACTATAAGCCACATCCGGCGCAATTTCTAGGCCTCGATTCATAGGGCCTGGATGAAGAATCATAACATCCTTCTTAGCTGCTTTTAAAACCTCTTTATTAATACCAAAGATTCGTGCATATTCACGATTGGTTGGATATAAGGCGGAATGAATTCGTTCTAGCTGAATACGAAGAACATTAACTACATCCGCCCCTTCTAAGGCTTCTCTTATATCATGATGTACGGTTACACCCATTTTTTCTAACTCTGGATATACCAGCGTCCGCGGCCCTACTAAATGGATATCTGCCCCCATCTTAGTCATACCGTAAATATCAGAACGTGCCACCCGGCTATGCATAATATCCCCAGCAATAACTACCTTTAAGCCTTCCAAACTGCCCTTACGTTCTAAAATAGAATACATATCAAGCAAAGCCTGTGTTGGATGTTCATGAGCTCCATCACCAGCATTAACTATAATAGGCTTAACGCATTTTGTTGCATACAAAGGAGCGCCTTCTGCTTTATGGCGCATAACAATAGCATCGGTCCCCATATAAGATACGGTCAATAACGTATCTCGAAAGCTTTCCCCTTTCACCATGGAGCTGCCACTCGGCGTAATATTAATTACATCCGCCCCTAAGTATTTACCAGCTAGTTCAAAGGAACTACGCGTCCGTGTACTCGGTTCCATAAATAAATTAACAATCGATTTGCCTTTTAGATAAGGTATTTTTTTATCATCAGATAAGACAACCTTCTTCATCTTTTTAGCAACGCGTAATATGAGTTCAATTTCCTCTTTGGACACATGCTCTAAGCCAAGCAAGCTGCGTCCCTTCAAATTAACTGTTCCCATCATGACCTCCTTCTATGGACTAGGTGGTATAAAAAAAAGACCCTTGCCGATGAGGCAAAGGTCTAAGTAGACATGTTCATTACAAGCGATTTAGTTGTTTATTACAATAAGCCTAAACACGATGCATAATCATCTGACTTACTATAATAATCACAATCTATCACTGTATCTATATATAATCGTCTATAGGTAAAGCTGCCATTCATCATCAGCTCGTGGCATAACCATAGGACTAATTAACCTATCTTGTTAATTAATAGATGCTATAAGTCACTAACTTATGTCTTACCACTCTACTCTTTTACCTATAAACTGTACCTACACATAGATACTAAATATATCGCTGTATTTTATTATGCACATACTCGATGTGCCGTCTCCCTTACTAGCCTCTCGGGACTAACTTAAAAGGTATATAATTGGAATCTCCGGCTCACTGACCGTTCTACGATTCTTTGTCTATTCTACTCTATTTATACGTCCTCGTCAACAAGCACAAGTACTCACCATTTATAAATATACAATCTTATAAACATCAAATATCATCATGCTTACATACACTTTATATAATATAGAGAGAATTGTCAATATATATATTTATGCACAATACCATATTATTTATACCATATGGATTTCTTTATTTTTATAAATGCCTCCTAGTCATAAGCAATCGCTAGTTTCTTATCACTTCCTATTTACTAGCTATATCCGCAAATTATACCTATGTAGACAAAACAAGACCTGAAAAGTCTTTTATCAGATGTCTTGTTTGCCTACACAATCACCCATTTCCCTTAGAATTGCTCAGTATCCCTAGTTTCTAATTTACCCCGTACCGCCAGCATAAAAGCCTTAGCATTTGCCAAATCATTCGCATCCGGATGTGTCGCTGCCATCTGATGACGAGCATCTCTTTCAGCACTTTGCCCATGAGCATGGCCCTTAGGAAAAATTTTATACATCATTTCAATAACTGCTGGGTCTACCTTGCCTTGACAATGAAATTCGCCCACTGGCTCCTGCCCCTTAGGCAATAAAGCCCTAGCCGCCGCCATCGTCTTCAAAGCATGGGGCATTTGTGGTGGTACACCTAAGGTAGCAAATAAAACAACCGTATCATTTTGCAGCCGGCTTAAATACTTTTGTGCTTCATTATTAGCCGTCCCCTTATCCGCCCAAAAGCCCATACATACACAATCATAATTAGATAAATCGGCTGGTGCCTCTTTCATCGGAAGGCAGAGCGTACCTTCTGGCAAAACCTCTGTCATAGCCTGCGCTATTTTTTTAGTATTTCCTGTACGTGACGAATATAAAACGATGTATTTCATAAGTCTATCTCCTAATCTATTTTCTACCTATATTTATCTCTGCTCCTACCTTATCCTAAAAAAAACCGTCTGTTCGTGATAGCTATCACGAACAGACGGGCTAAAAAGGCTAACCCCTATTCACCTTCTTTAGTCACTGGTATTTCCTGACTAAATGGAGTATTAGCTTGCGAAGCTTGACTCGTTGACGGACTAGCTGTTGTACTTACCGTCGTACTAGTGCTAGTCGTAACCTGCTTATTATCAGACTTATTTTCTTTTTTCTGACTTTCTTTCTTTTGTTTTCCTTCCGTTTTAGCTGTGCTTACAGACGTAGCCTTCGCTGTCGGAACACTTATAGTAATCCCCAGTCCCTGCGCAGGAGAAGCTGTTGAAGCACTTGGTAAGGCAATATCAACTGTACCCGGCTGATTTTGTGCCACTGTCGGCACCATACCTGGTGCTACGGCTGCCGCAGCCTGTGACCAAGCCGCTGATTGCGCCTGTAACTTTTTCAAGGCTTCGGCCGACTCTTGACTTAAGGCATGATTTTCTGCCTGTACCGCACTAGTACTATGACTCGTTGATGTTTCCGATGTGGCCGTCACTGGTAACTGCGTCTTTGGTGCTGCTACAGTACTCGTCGCCAGCTTAGCTGCCTGTGCTGGATAGAACAAGAACTTAATTGGCAAATTAGACGCCCCTGCTGGCATAAAGGAAATAACCAAATCATGTCCTGCCTGATAGGTTCCTAGATACTGTGTATCATAAATCGTACCATCACCAAGACTTTCATTACCATTATTAGGCACATTATAAATCGTATTAGTCAAACCATCAGATAACATAAAGGAACCTGCATAAGATCCACCTTGCGGATTAAAAAATACATCGTACTTATCCGTACCTTCTGTATGCATAACCACTTGATAAGACACGCCATAATTACCCTTATCTGTCAAATTTTGATTAGACAATTCGTCACGGCCCATCAAGAACGGGTCTTCTCGGTCATTACCAAGCTCAATAAAGGCGCCCCCATCAGCGGGGTCATAAGTCTGCGTTACCTGCAATTGCCGACGAGCCCCGAAATAAGTACCCCGCAAGGCCACATCATCCATAGATAAAGGCGTAGCAATCTGCGCATAAGTCATAGGATCTGCATTCTTAGGCATCATTAATACCTTAATGCCTACTGGTTCATTACTATAGAAATCAATTAAACCAGAAAAAAGTTCGTCTTGTTGCACATCAACTGTATTAAGCGCCTTAAAAATCGTTGTTTGTGCTCCTGGTGCCAGTGTTAAAGCGTAACCACCAATCCCTGGCAATTGAGGTGTTGCGACTTGACTCGTTGCCTTTTTATTTTTATCTTTTTTCTTATCTGTCTGTACAGGTGTCGCATCGGTGTACCCTATCACACCTGGCGTAACATTTGTCTGTGCTGGTACCCATGTGTCAGGCAACTGATATCCCGCAGCTTGAAAAGAACGTGCTTCTTGTACAGGCCGGCGCCATGGCGTTGTTGACGTAGCTGGCATTTCTAATTCCTTACGAGACAATTGGCTGCCCACAGCAAAGTAATCGGTACTTGGCGTCGCCATAATTTCTCGTTGAATCTGTACCGTCGCTGGCCCTTTACCTGTATTTTGCATCACAACAGCAATTTTTTGGTCAGTACCTGTATTATTTACATGATAAAAATAAACACGGCCCTGCCCCTGTATGGTACCTGATGCTAGTATTCCACTCTGTGTTACATACTCTGGGCTATCAGAGAAGAGCAAGGTATCCTTTTCGCCCGTTTCTACTGCTGGCATAGCCGAAAAATTCTGCGTCTGCCAATTAACAGTCGGCGCAGCCCAGGCCATACTTGTCATCCATACAGAAAGCGCTGCCCCTAAGAGAGCCTTGCGCCATAGTTTTCTTTGTCTCACGTTATACCTTCTTTAAATATACTTATCTATCTAACACTATTTATATCCTGTTTTCTGTCAACATACTGGACAAGAAACAACTTATATATTATACCACGTCTAACCCATCTGGTTCAAAAGAAAGGGCTAATTTCTCTAATTTACGAAAGCGATGAGCCAGCCCCGACTTAGTAATGCCCATATCTAAGTGCTCCACTAATTCCTGCATCGTCGCATCTGGGTAACGCTGCCTTATCTGAGCCGCTTCCTGTAATTTAGGCGTCAATTGACTCAATGGCTGGTGGCGAGCAATAATCCGTACACATTCCAACTGCCTAACCGCTGCATTAACAGCCTTCTGAAGATTGGCGGTCTCGCAATTAACTTGTCGATTAATGCGGTTACGAACGCCTTTCACAATACGGACATTCTCAAAATCCATTACAGCTGAGCCGGCCCCCATAACCTGCAAGCAATTCGTTACCGCATCGCCTTCTTTTAAATAAACTACATAATGTTCCTTGCGTTCTGTTAATCCCGCCTTACTGTGAAAACTTTTTAACACCGCTAGTATTTGCTCAGCAAAGGACCGCTGGCTTGTCATAAATTCCAAATGATAGTCACTTTCTGGTCGATTAACAGAGCCTCCACCTAAAAAAGCACCGCGCAAAAAAGCGCGGCCTTCTTCCATCTTTTTTGTTAATCCCAGCCAAGGTTCTGCATCTAAGGGCCATAGTCGGAGCACCTCTAAGACCTCCTTTGTCTCCTTAGAAGGCTGCAAACTAACCGTATAGGTATTCTTCTTACGCAGGCGCAGGCCCTTACGGACCGATGTAGCCATAACTAGCGAAGGAAACTGCTGCCTTAATAAAAACAGAGCCCTCCTTGCTACCGCATTATTAGTCGTTACTAAATTAAGACCAACTCGATCTTTCATGCCAAGCACAAGAGAAGCAGCACCTCGTAAAATAGCAGACAACTCAATTTGTGCCACTCGATCTGTCGCCACCTCATATTGGCATAATTCATTTTTTACATCTTCTGCAAAAGACACCTGACTACCTCATTAATGATCCTTACGATTTAAATAATACTCCAAAATATGGGGCTCAATATCCGTCTGTAGGGCATAAATCATATCCATAACCACCTTGCCTAGTCGTTGTGGATTGTGAGCCGCCTTACCTGACTCATCAGCTACCATAGCCCGTACTGTACGAACCCCCATCTGCGTTAATCGCTCCGTATCCACAAAAACAGGCTCCGCGCTCGCCTTACGATAAGCTTCCACCGTTTCTTCAGATAAAGAACTGTCATTTACCAGTATCATATTAACTAGGCCCTCTCCTGCATGGTCAATAATAGCCTGTACATGGTCAGCTGCCGTATAGCCATCCGTTTCCCCTGGCTGCGTCATTACATTACAAATATAAAGCTTCATAGCCTTACTAGCCTTAATATGCTCAGCAATTTTATCGACTAATAGATTGGGCATAATACTCGTGTATAGACTGCCTGGACCTAAGATAATCGCATCCGCTTCATCTATTGCCTGTAAAGCCCTTCCCTCCGCCTTAGGCGCCTTAGGTTCGGTAAATACCCGCTTAATCTTTTTACCAGACTCTGGAATATGACTTTCCCCCATAATACGACTGCCATCTTCCATTTCAGCACCTAGTTTTACCTTTTCTGTCGATGAAGGAATCACACGACCGCGCACCTTCAAAATCTTACTAGCTGCTTCCAAGGCCTTCTCTACATCCTGATCAAGTATCTGCGTTAACGCCGTCAAAAACAAATTACCAAAACTATGGCCTGCTAGATTGCCTGTACCACTAAAACGATACTGAAACAGCTCTTCCATAAGACCTTCCTTTTCAGCTAAGGCTACCAAGCAATTTCTAAGATCTCCAGGGGCAATAATATCATAGTCTTCTCTCAAGCGACCAGACGATCCACCATCGTCGGCTACAGTGACAATAGCCGTCAAATTAGCTGTCCGATTTTTTAAACCGCGTAACAAGGTAGATAAGCCTGTACCACCACCAATAACAACCACTTTAGGACCCTGGCCCAGCCGCATATTTTGAAAAATATAATCGCCTAATTGTCCTTCGCCCTGCGGTAAAATGGCTGTAATAATGGTTTTAATAACCTTCTTAGCCCCCCAGAGCATGCAAATAGCTCCTAGAAATATAACTATCAAACCGATAGAGGCAATCATCGTGTAATTATAAGAACCTGTTTGTTCATAAATGAACTCTAAAAATTCATCTTCCAAAAAAGCCAGCCACTGATAATTCATCATCAAAGCAGCGCCAGCCACTAACAAGATAACGCCTATAGCGAACAGGAAGAGCCACCTTTTAATACGAAGTCCCGGCGCAAACCACCGAAACCATTTCATTCTCCACATATACTCACCTGTTCCTACGCTTTCGTCTTACCATTCACAGTAACTTGTACCTCTTTTTGTTGCTTGTCTCCTACTGCAAGCTCGTCTTCAACCGTTGTTTTATCTGATTTGTCAGAAGATGAAGCAGCTAAAACCTGCCCCTTTTGCGGGTCGCAGTCCTCTTCAACTGTATTTTTCATCATATCTCGATGTTCAATAGATACCGTTAATCCCTGCTCTTGTAAATGCTTATACAAGGCTTCGGCCATGGCTACGCTCCGATGCATACCGCCCGTACAACCTACAGCTACTACAAATTGACTTTTCCCTTCCTTTTCATAATTAGGAATTAAAAAGTCTATAGTCGAAAAATAATGCTTTTCAAACTCTGCCGTCAAAGGAAAGGAATGAATATAATCATTGACTACCTTTACCCGACCTGTTTTATGCCGATACTCTGGAATATAGTAAGGATTAGGCAAAAAGCGCACATCCCATATCATATCTGCATCAAGAGGCAGTCCATATTTAAAACCAAAACTAACAACTGTAATAGATAATCCCTGCCGGCGTTCTACTTCCAAGAACTTAGTCTTAAGATAGGACTTAAGACCGGCTGTCTTCATATCCGTCGTATCAATAATATAATCGGCTTGGCTACGAATGGATTCTAGTAAATCACGTTCTTTTGCAATGCCTGTTGTAATGCGACCATTAGGTGCCAAAGGATGGCTGCGGCGCGACTCCTTATAACGACGAATCAAGGTCTCATCTGAGGCATCCATAAAGATAACTTCATAAGGCACCTGCATATCTTCTAACTGGCGCAAGGACCCTGACAAGGCATCAAAAAACTCTCCACCTCGAATATCTACCACCAAGGCTACATGGCTAACTCGTTCACCGCCCTGTCGACACAATTCACTAAACTTAGGAATTAGAACGGGTGGCAGGTTATCAACGCAAAAATACCCCATATCCTCTAAGGCCTGCATAACCTGCGTCTTACCTGCCCCAGACATACCTGTTACAATTAACAACCGAAATGCCGTATCCATACCTGCTCCTTTTTTCACTCGTTATATTAAATAGGGTCTTTATAAAATATGTTTTTCCAGCCAATGGGCTACACCATCATCTTGATTCGAACGACACACATCATCAGCTGCCTTTTTAGCACCTTCTTCTGCATTAGCGACAGCTAGGCTATAACCGGCTGCCTCTAGCATAGATATATCGTTATCTGAATTGCCAAAAGCCACCACTTGATTAGCCGCCAATCCTCGTTCTTTTAGTAAGGTCCTTAGACAGCCCCCTTTAGACACGCCAGGCGCAATAATTTCTAAAAACGTAGGTTTACTCCGTACGAGCTCGACCTGGCTACCTACAATCTCTTGTAGATTAGACTTAATACCTGCCATACGCGAGGCATCGAGACTAATAAGAAGAAGTTTATTTGGTGCTTTTCCTAGATTGTATAATTCCTCGCCTATAACAAGAGCCTTAGCCCCTGTTCCTTCTTCATACATGCGTGATTCTGCTGTTGGTTTATCTATAAGCAGTTGATCATCTACATAAGCCTGCACATACCAATCATGCTCCTTGCAAGTGCGCAAAACCTTGTTAGCAGCTTCTAAAGGCACTAAGGTCTCTGCTATAATCTGCCCCGAAGCCACGCGCTGTACAACCCCTCCAGAAAATAGCATCATAGGGCTATCCCCTAATCCTAGTGTCCTTGCTACAGGTGCCGCTGTTTGGTACATGCGTCCTGTAGCAATTAATATCTCTATACCTTTAGCTCTTACTTGACTCATAACCTGCTTGGTATAATCCGATACGGTATTATCATCCCTTAACAAGGTATCATCTAAATCAATAGCAATGAGTCGAATATCTTTTTTATTCATCAGCCACAACAGCCTTTCATTAATTACAAGATTAACTTTACGCTGCCTACGCCATTACAAACGACTTACCACATCCACTACATCACGATTTTTATTCATTATATTCGTATCCTGCTGCATAGCTTCTATAGTCATCCATTTATACTTTACGCCGCCAATTATAAATGTATCTGCTTGTAAACGCTTAGGCATATCTTGTATTTGACATTGATAAAATTTATGGTCATATCTCTTCTGCACCTTATCTTTTTCTGAAAACTTACGTTGAATAATCTCTTCTTTCAAAGAAAGAGTAAGGTGATTAATTGGTACCTCTAAGGCATTAGCTAATACCTTTTTCAAGTATTCCTGATTGTCTGCTTCTGTTAACTTTGTAGGAAAACTAGGAAACAAATAACAGGCCCAGTCAACATCATATCGTAACAAATAGCGATGAGGATAGGTCATAAAGGTATCTTGAATGTTAATAATAGAAAATGGATGTGTTATCTCATTTAAATCTTCTATATCTCTTAATAGCAACTCACTAGAATAAGCCGCTCTTTTTGCCTCTACCATTTTCCATCCTCCATACCCAACCAGCGCAAGTCCCATACATCTCACTACGGCTGTTAGCAAATCTGCATTAAGTCCCATGACACAGCCATAAGTGCCAAATCCTAAACCTATACCACTTATGACATTTACTAGTGCCTGATTGCTATCAATTCCAATATAGGACTTCTTACGCAATAATAAATTTTCTAACTTAACCGAGTCTAATAATATATTCATATTACCTACCTTTCATAGAAAAAGCAACCAAAATATACAAGCATACGCCTTCATCATCTGCTATCTATACATTTTCTATAAAAATAAGTAAGTCCTCGCCTTCTTTCTAATAGAAAGAATAGTATGCAAAATGCAAAAAAAGAGAGACTCTTTCGAGTCTCTCTTATAAGTATTCGTCGCTAATCTAAGATTAGAACAATACGTTAACTTCTCCCAAGAAGTAATCGGAACGGTTAGTGTTTTCATTTTCCAATCCAAGAGCTTTGGAGTTGTCAGCGTATTTGCTATCGAAGGCGTAAACAGCTTTTAAGCCTACGTTCTTCATCAATGCATACTGAGCTGTAGCTACCCAACCTTTGTAGTTAGCACCGTATGGTTGATCCCAAGTTGTATCAGCGATGAAAGCATTCTTATCTTGTTTGAAGTATTGCATCATCAAGTTGTAAGTGCCCTGTTTAGAGATATCGTAGTTGCCATAACCAGCACCAGCTACCCAAGCCTGGGAATCAGCCAAGTTAGATTTCGTCCATTCGCCACCAACGAACCAACGGTTGAAGTTCCATTTTGTATTAAAACCGTAAAGGTCTTTCAATTCAGCATGATTTAAACCATCACCAGATTTATAACCTTCAAATTCACTGAAGTTCGTAGTACCATCATTTACTAAGTAATTACCCATAGCCTTACCATTTTTATTGATTTTGCCATAGAAACCACCTAAATTACCATGGTTACCTAACTTGCCATCTAACTGCAATACAGTCATAGACATGTTATCAGCTTCAGATGTGTTTTCCCAGTTCTTAGCATGATTATAAGTATAATTTTTGGAGTTCATGCCATCCCAAGTATTATGAGTAGCACCACTAGTCAAGTAACCATAAGCAGCACTGAAGTTTACACGATCATTACCAATGTTAGCTTTAGCACCATCGAAAGCACCATCATGAATTAAACCAGCACCAATTGTTTCAGTGAAGCGACCAACTGTTGCATTCACATTCTTACCGAAGTTATGCGTTACATATACGCGATCGATATGTGCATTCTTATTGGAATCGCCATCATTATCACTGCTAGTATCACCAAATTCACGGTTACCAGAGCTTAAGCGAATAACAGCTTCTGTATTCTTATTAACATTTGCATTAAACTGGATACGACCACGGAAATCGAACATATTAGCTTTGCCATTCGAAGTTACGCTACCATTGCCACCTCCGAATGATAGAGCAGTATTACCATCGAATTGACGATTTGAAGATTTAGTAAAGCTCTGTACACGCATACGAGCATCGCCAGTTACTTTAACGTTACCAACGCGATCTTCCAAGTTGGATACGCGAACGCCCAAGTTGTTCAATTCGCTGGAGTATTCATTAGCCAAACGGTTAATCAAAGCCTGCTGTTCAGCATTGATACGACCTTGGTAAGCCATAGCTTTTGCAGTCATCTGAGCTACTTCAAAACGAGTGATATCTTTCTGACCCTGGAAAGTACCATTTGGGTAACCATTGATGATGCCATCAGCGGCTAATTGTTCTACAGCCTGGTAAGCCCAGTCGTTAGGAGTTACATCGGAGAAAGGATTTGCTGCGAATGCAGTAGTTGCACCAAATACAGCAGTTGCTGCTAATACAGTTGCTAACTGTTTCTTCATAAATTTCTACCTCTTTCTGTTAGAAACCAAAATGTGACTCAACCCGAAAGCATCCCATTTGATTCTTGTCAGAGGGTTCACACTGGAGTGTCCACGTTTCCTCACAATCTACTACCTCGTCCCGTCTTCATTTGTTCTGTCCTCATCGGAATCTACAAGTATGATACCACGGGTCAAAATAAATTTCAAAGGTTTTTAATGCATGATAATGAAATTCAATTTCTTGTATTTTTATAATTTGGCCTCTAGTAAGTCGATTTAATCCCTTACATATGGGGGCTCTATCTATATTGATTTTTATAGATTTACTTTTATGTTTTACACGCAATGCATAAAATATTTTATGCGTTTTCTTCCTCTTTTATGATTTTTTTTACTCCTTTTTATAAGATTTTAACTTATTTTCATATTTTATTTCAAAAGAAGAAATAGAGGTGATAAAAAGAAAAAGAGGACGGGTGCAACCGTCCTCTTTTTCTTTTTATCTTTTTACTTCTTATACTATTG
>SAMEA3663124__coassemble_79_pt1 | contig 35163 bp, 37 predicted proteins | sample SAMEA3663124__metabat2_low_PE_003 | metagenome-assembled genome bin SAMEA3663124 (sample SAMEA3663124) | pig gut metagenome | biome: pig gut; feature: pig-associated habitat; material: faeces | place: Denmark | collected 2012
CTTGGTTATGACATTTAATATGTGGTTACAACATAATCATATCACAGGTCACCTATTATGGAATTTTTTATGTGTTCAACTTCATTTTACAATCAACCGCTCAAATTTATTATTCATTGTAATAGGCTCCGTTAAAGCAATTCTATCAAACTATTTTTGGATATTATAACTTAATTATACTAAGACATTCTAATGCTTTTTCAGTCGCTTCGCTCCTTCACAAGCAAAGAAACTACCTCAACATGCCCCGTATGCGGAAACATATCTACTGGCTGCACTTTCTCTAATCTATACCCTAAGGGCCGTAAGACCGCTATATCTCGTGCCATTGTTGCTGGATTACAAGACACATAGACAATCCGTTTCGGCTGCATAGCCGCTCCTGCACGCAATACGGCTTCATCACAACCAGCCCGTACTGGATCCATAATAATAACACTTGGCCGCACGCCTTCTTTGTAAAGCTTAGGCATAGCCTTAGCCGCATCAGCCACTATAAATTCTGCATTGGTAATAGCATTACGTTCCGCATTTTTACGAGCATCTAAAATAGCCGGCTCTACAATTTCAATACCAATAACTTTTTTACAAGACCTAGCAGCTGCTAAGGATATAGTCCCTGTTCCACAATAGGCATCAATAACTATATCGTCTGAACTTAAATCGGCCATCGCTAGAGCCGTCTTATATAAAACTTCTGTCTGTTTAGGATTGACCTGAAAAAAAGAATGTAGCGAAATTTGAAAATCTAAGTCAAAAATAGAGTCGCTAATCGTTTCTTTTCCCCATAACACTGTATTTTTCTGTCCTAAAATCACATTGGTCTGCTTGGGATTATAATTCTGTATAATCGCTGTCACATTAGGGCAGACCTTCCGAATACCGGCTACCCATGTTTCTGCCTTAGGCAATGTCTTTGTTGCCGTTACTAGGACCAGCATCCATTCTTCTTTTTTATCCTTATGCGTATGATTTGCTATCCGGCCTACAATATGCCGCAATACACCTTTACCAGTCTTTTCATCATAAGGAACTGTACCTGTCTCTTTAATTAATTGCTTACAAATATGGGCTAAGCGATTATTACCTTCCATTTGAATTAGGCAATCTTGCATATCTATAATCTGATGACTGCCACGTGCATAAAAACCCATCATCGGTTTAGCTAAATTGCCACCTACCGGCAGCTGCATCTTATTACGGTAAGCCCACGGTTCCTCCATACCCAATACAGACTGAACTAAATCAGGATTATCCTTAGCTATGCGTTCAATCACATCCTTTACTTGCTGTCTTTTCTGTGCTAATTGGGCCTCATAAGATAGGTGCTGTGTCTGACAACCACCACAAGCTTCATAAATAGGACAAGGTGCTTCTACTCGATTCAGTGATGGTTCTTCTATTTTTAATAATTTAGCCGTTGCATATTTTTTCTTTACCAAATCAATTTCTACTAATACTGTCTCTTCGGGCAAGGCCATAGGCACAAAGATAGTAAAGCCATCCACATGGCCTATACCTTCTCCATGTTGCCCCATACGTTCAATTTGTATATGCCGCTTTTCACCTACAGCGACTGGCACTTGTCCTTTTCCCATTACCTATTAACTCCTATCTTACCGCATTATATCTATCTTAACTTACATTCTATATTATTTTATGTTGCCTTTTATTACTCTATCTATTTTTAACCGTTCTCATATCGATCCCATGCCTACTTAATGACTAACAAGCTTATTGTGCATTTACTTATTAACAGCCACGCATAGAATCCCGACTAGCGTAAAAACAAGGCAGCTAAAGCCATCGCATTACAAGCCCCATGAGCCAATACAGAGAAAAAGAGACTTCGTGTCTCCTTATAGACCGTCCCAAAAATAACACCTAAGCCAGCATACAAGAAAAAGGTATTGATTGACTCCGGTCCATGGAATAATCCAAATAAAGCGGATGAGCCAAATAAAGCCACGGTAGGCCATTTTCGAGGAAAGGCATTAAATAAGATACCCCGAAATAGGAACTCCTCGACTACAGGCGCTATGCCCACAGCAAAGACAGCAAATAGCCAAAAGCTATGTTTACCTGCTTCTCGTAATAACACTTCCTGATTTCTTGGCTCTCCCGTAATAAAGAAGTTCATAAAAATTTCCCATATTAGGGCTGCTAAAGCCGAAAAAACGAGTAATTTTAAAATTTGAAATAAATCGACTTTTACATGCCAGCCCATACGAATACGCCGCCACTTAAAAAGCCAGGCCATTAGGATAAAAAAGACAATATCTGCCAGCATTGTTAAGAGCAATACATTCGTCATGTGCACATAGTGTTTATTTACCCAAAAAAGACCTAAAGCCGTACCAACAAAAAGGGCGAGTGCCAAGAGCCCCCACCCTAATCGTTTCCAGAATGATAAACGGCTAAATTCCATTTTCTATCATCCTCACTTTTACTATTTACGAACTTGATTAATAATCCATACGGCCATAAAGGTAATAATAACGGCCACCACACTAACCCATAATTCATAGCCATTAACAAACGGCTGAATTATATTATCTGCGGCTACCATTTCACCGCCGACCCAAGCCAATACGGCACCACCAAAATATAAAATGGCTGGATATTTATGAATAAGCTTAGCAAATAAAGAAGCGCTAAATAAAATAAGTGGTATGGTAATCAATATACCAGCTGCAATCAACTCCATCTGCCCATTAGCAGCCGCTACAATGCCAAGAACATTATCGATACTCATCATAGCATCCGCTACTAAGATAGTCACAACAGCACCCAAAAGGGAATCCTTAGCTGTCACTTCCTGCTCATCTTCACCAACTAATAATTTTACGGCAATCCATAATAGGATAATGCCACCAATAACGTGCAAGGCCGGAATATAATGCAAGGCCTCTGCTAAGACAAAGGCAAATAAAAGGCGAAGGACAATAGCGCCTCCTGTGCCCCAGAAAATGGCTTTCTTCTGCAAGTGACTATCCAATTTACCAGCTGCCATACCAATAACAACGGCATTATCACAAGATAAAACAAGGTCAATAATAATAATTTTACCAATCGCCAGCCACGTGGCCAGTTCTAAAAATTCCATACAGTTAAGCGAATCCTTTCACTAAAAATATACGTTATTTACTTACAGCTTCCTATAACAGCTTATTTCAAATTACATAACCAAAGCAAATTCTTCAACTAGAAGTAAACAGGAAATAGCCGTCTCAACCCCTATATGATATAATCGGTAACATGTGTTACTTAAAACCTATCTTATAGCGGTATAATAGTAATATATATAGTGTATTATACCATACACTTACTCAATATATTGAATCTTTTCTAACCGAGGATCTTATGCATCAAACCTATACAATATTACAAAAAATACTCCTTTTTCTTCGGCTGGCTGCTCCTATTACAGTCACCCAATTTGCCCTCTTGGCTGGCAGCTTTTTCGCTGTTTTCCTAACAGGACAATACAGTACAACGGCTCTTGCAGGTATGTCCATCGGCTATAATATATGGATTGCCATTTTTATGGGCATTAATGGCGTCCTTATGGGGATTATTCCGATTATTGCCCAACTATTAGGCGCTGACAAAAAAGAAAACATTCCTACCATTATCCGGCAGGGACTCTATGTAGCCACTTTCTTTGGTATCGCCTTTATTGGCCTAGGCGCTCTCTTTCTTAGACCCGTTCTCCTTTTCTTAGGACTAGAACCAGCTGCCTATGCGGTTGCTGTTGACTATATGACAGCTATTGCTTGTGGTATCTTTCCCTTGCTTTGGACCTGCGTTCTTCGCAATACCGTTGATGCTCACGGCTATACCCATATTTCAACTATGGTCATTGTGTCCAGCTTCATTTTAAATGTTATTCTTAACTATATCTGCATCTTTGGTATTTCGGGCTTTGTCCCCACTCTAGGCGGTTTTGGTGCCGGTGTAGCGTCTACCATTTCCTGGTGGTATAACTTCATCGTTTATAGCTTAATTATTCATTATAAAAAGCCCTTTGCTCAGTACCATGTGTTCCACCGTTTAGGTCGCCCTCTTTGGCTATTCATTCGTGAACAACTCTCCATCGGTATTCCTATTGGCATTGCTATGTTTGCTGAAGTCAGCATCTTTAGTGCGTCTACCTTACTCATGGCCCAATATGGCACCAATATCATTGCGGCCCATTCAGCAGCCCTTAGCTTCACTAACCTCTTCTATAGCCTACCTGTTAGCATTAGCGCGGCCGCTACCATCGCCGTTGGTTACGAAGTCGGCGCCAAACGCTTTAAAGCAGCCCGCTACTATTCGCATATGTCTCGCATACTAGCCATTATCTGCGCCGCCCTCATCTGTTCCTATAGCTTTACCCATATGGAACAAATCTCGGCTCTATTTACCAATGACCCAGGCATGATTGACCTTATTGGCAGCTTCCTTACTTATGCTGTCTTCTTCACCGTTATTGATGCCTTCGGCACCCCGCTCCAAGGTGTTCTCCGTGGTTATAAGGACGTTAAAATTATCTCCTATATAGCGATAGCCTCCTATTGGGGCACAACTGTTCCTCTTGTGTACATCTGCTCCGACCGCTTTGGCTACGGCCCTTACGGCGTCTGGATTGCCCTCCTAGCCAGTGTAGCCGTTGCCAGCATCTGCTATACCATCCGCGTCTGGTACATCCAACACAAACGCTACCCAACCGAAGATATCATATAAAGCCTCTTGTGATATACACATATCTTGATAAACCTTCACAACTACAAGAAACAAAAAACAAAACTATAGTAAATATTACTTCTAAATCACACTAAAAAACGTCAACTATTCCTGTAGGCGACTTCCGATAGGACTGAGCCGAAGGAATACGTTGACGTTTTTCCCATTTGGAGTGAGCCCTGCCGATTGACTCTTTTTTGATATGATAAGAAGTGCACATTATCTTCCCGTTAAAGAGCCTTGCAATAGCACCAGTTCGCGAGGGAAGATAATGTGCACTTCTACTTTTTACTATCAAAAAGGTAAATCTGGCAACGCGAACGGTTCTTTGACATAAAACGTTCCCCGTCCCATATACACTACCTCACCCAATTCATTATACATACGGCACGTAACTACCATAGTATGTGACCCATTATGCTCCACATTAGCTACACCACGAATATCCGTACCGGCCTTAGCTGCTTTTATGTAATTACCACTAATATCCAACGTTACAACAGCCTTGCCTAAAGTAAAACAAGACGTTCCCATTAAAGTATCAGAAAAGCCAACATATGTCGCCCCATGTAAATCCCCTCGAAAATTTGCATGCCGCCCTTCCCGCGTATGAAAGACCATTTCCAAATGTCCAGGCTTCACAGCTGTAATCTCTTGATCCCTATCCCATTCAAAGGTATTTCTTTTACGCAAATCCGTAAAAAAATCCTTCATCGTTTTCATCCTATCCATTAACGCTCCTTCTATTAGCAATCAACCCATCATTATATATTTAGTATACCATTTTTTATCTTCTTCCCTAGTCCCTTTGCCACTAGGTAAAGAAGCGTCAACTATTCCTGCAGGCAACCTTCCGATAAGACTAAGCTCAAGAAATACATTGACGCTTTTTTATATCACAGCCACCATGATAAAAAGTGTACATTATCTTCCCGTTAAAGAGCCTTGCGATAGCACCAGCTCGTGAGGGAAGATAATGTACACTTTCCGCCAGTTATACAAATAAATTTATTTAGATACGCTCTCAAGCGCCTTCTTTATCTTAGCGGCCAACCCCTTCATTTGCCGCTTAGACACACCACAAGCAGCGAGTCGCAATCCATGAGCTAAAGGAATAACATAAATATGTTCCTTCATAAGTTCCTCGCAAGCCTCGATGGCCTGTTCTGTAGGAATCGTAATGAAGAATCCCCCACAATATGGCAAACAAGTCAATTCACAAGCCTCTGCTTCTTCCATAAAAATATGAGCCCGTTCTTCAATTAACTGTCCATATTTCATCCGTTCTGTTTCATAGTCGGCCATCTTAGCTGGATTTTCTACGATATCCGCTACTGTCCGCATAGCCGGCCGGCAAATATTAGACCAAGTAGCCCGCGACGTTAAAGTATTAATTTCCTTAAACTCTTCATCAACCTCTTTATCAGAAGTCATAGAAATAAGGGCACCCACGCGCTGTCCATACATGGTAAAACTCTTAGAAATACTATAGCAGGCTACAACTAGTATTTCTTTTGGCAGCTGACTAAACAATCTAAAAAACTTCCGAACGTCCGTCTTGGGCCCAGAATAATCAATATAGGCTACATCCACACCAATAATAACCTTATTTTTACCCTTTGCCACTAACTCTTTAGTAAAATTAACTACCTGCTGCCAGTCTTCATCCGTTAAACTAAACCCTGTTGGATTATGCCCTGGTGTATTTATAATTACTAATATATTTTCCTGCTGCTTAGCCAAATCTAACATAGCCTGCTTAAAAGCATCAATATTAAAAGTAAACTCATCAGTAAACAAGGAATACGTTACTAATTCACGATGATTATCTCGGCAAATCTGTTCATACGCTCCCCAATGCCAATCAGCCGTCAAAACCTTATCACCAGGATTTGTATAATTATGGACTAAATGATGAATACAGCCTGTCCCACCAGCCGTTGCTACTGCTGAAATATAAGCATCAGGCTTACACCCATCTAGGCATTCATCAATGGCGGCTTCTAAAAACTCAGGCAACCCCGCAATAGGCGCATAAGCCGCATACTCTTGCCGAGGTAAATGTAAGTACTCCTCTTCTACAGCCTTTAGGAAAAGAATATCCCCGTTCTCATCATAAATAGCACCTAAAGTACCATTAACAACATTTTCCTTTCCTATCTTTTTCGCATCAGCCTGCGCCTTTGTATTATAAATAAAAATGCGATCATTGGCCTTCTTGCCACTTGCATGCGATGCTGCCATCCCCATACATAAAACCCCTTCCTCTAAAACATTACTCATCTAGTATCTATACTACCTAAAACCCAATAGGTAATCAAGGAAAAAGGCTCATACATACTGTATACATGCCCCCATTCAGACAAGGCCTCTAAGTCTCTACTCATTTTCATATCTCTCTATCCCCTCGGCACAATATCAAGAAGCGATATACCTTATACTAAGTAGCCATCAAAGCAAAAAAAGAGCATATACTTCCCGTTAAAGAGCCTTACGAAGTATCAGATCGCGAGGGAAGTATATGCTCCTTTTATTTATCTATGAGAAAGCGTATACCGCTTCCGTACCCTGTGCACAAAACAACAGAGAAATATGAAATTCGTGCTGCCTTAGAACGAGTAACCTACACCCGCATGCAAGCCTCTAACCGACGTATCTTTGTCCGATACATTGTATTTATCATACTGATAATACATATTCAAATCAAAGTCCGGTGCCAAACCGTAAGACACACCCGCCTGATAGGTCTGCTTAACGTCATCACCAACGCCAACCTTAGCATAGCCTTGTAACCGATCAGCAATCGGCATATAACCAATAACCCCGCCTTGTACACCAAAATCATGGTCGCCATAAGCTTTTACATAAGTGCCAGCACCATATAAATTAATATGAGGTGTTACGGCATAGGTAGCAGCAACTTGCTGATCTTTTAAATCTGTATGTTTCATATTAACCTTGCTGAAGCTATAGCCTACATTTAAGTTATTAGTTAATCCTGTATTTAAGGACGCACCATAACCATCTTCATTAGTACCATTCCCCTGGCTGCCATGCTGAGCAAAACTATATTCAGCAGCAACTGTGCTTTGACCTTGTCCAATAGTTGTTACTGGTACAGACGCCGCAAAAGCCGTTCCTGTCATAGCGGCCGTAACCATAGCTGTTAACAATGCTAATTTCTTCATAGAACTCCTCCTCTACCTAAGCTATCTCAAGTATCCTTTATAACTAGTCTTTATTTTTTCATGAAAGGTGGTACATCAAAAGCTGGGCTTGTACTTGTCGTTGTTGGACGACGAGTAAACATATCAGCACCTGTCTTTGCTTGTGCGCCAAAACCAGTGGCAACAACCGTTACCTGTACACGGTCACCTAAGTTTTCGTCAATAACAGAACCAAAGATAATATTGCAATCTGGATCAGCTGCTTCTTGAATAATTTCAGCGGCTTCATTGATTTCAAATAAGCTTAAATCACTGCTGCCAGTAATATTTAATAAAATACCCTTAGCACCATCAATGGATGTTTCTAACAATGGACTATTAATAGCCATCTTAGCCGCATCAACGGCACGGTTTTCACCTTCGCCAACACCAATGCCCATCAAAGCTTCGCCTTGGTCTTTCATAATGGTCTTAACATCAGCAAAATCAAGGTTAATCAAGCCTGGTACCGTAATCAAATCAGAAATACCTTTAATGCCTTGACGCAATACTTCATCAGCTGTTACAAAAGCTTCCTTTAAAGGTGTCTTCTTATCAATCACTTGTAACAAACGGTCATTTGGTACAACGATGATGGTATCGACTTCTTTTGTTAAGGCTTCTACCCCTTTCTCAGCCGCTGTTTTACGACGTTTACCTTCAAATGTAAACGGTTTCGTTACAACGCCAACTGTTAAGGCACCTAATTCACGAGCACATTGCGCTACAACAGGAGCTGCCCCAGTACCTGTACCGCCACCCATACCAGCAGTTACAAATACCATATCAGCACCTTGTAATTCTTTAGAAATATCTTCGCGGCTTTCTTGAGCAGCTTCTTCCCCTACCTGTGGGTTAGCACCTGCACCAAGACCTTTGGTTAATTTTTCACCAAGCTGGATTTTAACCGGTGCTTGAGAATTATCCAATGCCTGGGTTTCTGTATTGGCTACAATAAAATCAACACCTTGTAGTCCGCCTTCCATCATACGATTTACAGCATTGCTGCCGCCACCACCGACACCAATAACTTTAATTTTTGCAAATTCAGACATGTAAAATCCTCCTTACCCTACACGGGAGCTATGTTTAACTCTATTTACGATTGACTTACTTATGATACACAACTCATAGAGTCGTATATACTTATATTCTATTTTACAATAAATTTTCAAATTTTTCTACTATTCTGTTTTGACATAAGGTGCGGCTACATTTACATCGATATACTGAACCGGTGTATTCTTCTTTTCTACGTCTGCTACCATATCTTCGGACAATTTAGCTTTTTCCTTAAGCTGTGAATCACTGCCTAAACGTAAAGGAATGCCCGTCGTAGAATAAGCCACCAAGCCATTAGGGGTGCCAATATTCACTTCCGCAATTTCCTTCTTGCCTGTTGGTGATAAAGCAGCCAAATAAGTAAGTGCACTTTGTACGCCCTTATCACTAATCGTATCACCTAACAAAATATTCCCCAGTTTAGCCCCAGAAATAATAGGGACACTCGGATCCGTAATAGCTGGTGACAACTGAATGACTTGTCCATTTTTATCTAAGGTAGCAAAACCAAAGCTTGTAGCTACAACAGCTACAGGCTGACGGGCTTCAATGTTGACAACTAACGTCGCTGGAAATTGATAAGATGTGCTAACCGTATCCACTCGTAAATCTTTTGCCAAGGCATCACGCAAGGAACTTGGCCAAACCCTAAGCAAATTAACTGGTGTCCGCAAGTGACCTGCTGTAATCACATCTTCCTCAGTTAACTTACTATTGCCCGTTACGGCAATCGTTCCTAGTGGAATGGGAAGTACATACAAAAGAATCATCAGAACAATAAAACCTATGATACCTTTTACGATATGGCTGCGCATACGAAAAAAACGTTCCTGCGGCCTTCTTCGCTTTTTAGGAAGAACTTGTTTAGACCTGTGGCGCCGCCTACCAAGATTCGCCTGCAGCGAATCATACTGTCCTGTATGTGTGTCCCCTAAGGTCATTTCTGGCGTCTTACGTCTAGCACGCACTTCTTCAAGCGCACTTTGATGTAAGCTATCAGCCGCATTTCTTCTATCCTCCACTGGCCTAACAGCAAAACGTCGCCGTTCTTCTTCTAACTGTCGCTGCCGACGTTCCAGCTCTTTTTGCATAGGTGGAACATAAGAGCCTGTCCCATGATGTGAATGAAGTTCCCTCTTATTGAATTGTTTATGTTTAGTACTATGCCTATCCTTTTTATCCATTCTTATTATCCAAATGATTAAAATTTACCCAATCCAGCTGATTGCAAGATTTTTTCACATAATTCAGGGAAGGAAATGCCTATAGCCTTAGCAGCCTTTGGCACTAAAGACGTCGCTGTCATACCAGGAATCGTATTATATTCCAGCACATATACCTTATCACTATCTTTGTCCATCATAAGGTCTACTCGAATCGTGCCTTGGCATTGCATAGTTGTATATACATCTTGTGCAATCGACTGCATCCGCTTAGCTAAGGCTTCATCAATAGGAGCTGGCACCAAATAATCGGTAGCACCTGATGTGTATTTAGAAGCATAGTCATATTCGCCAGAATGAGGGCGAATTTCGATAACAGGAAGAGCCTGTCCATTTAATACAGCCGCTGTAAATTCACGGCCAGTAATATATTGTTCGACAACTAAAATAGGGTCAAATTCCAAAGCCGTTTTAACCGCTTTTTCTAATTCTTCTACACTGCGAGCGATAGTAACACCTATACTAGAACCTTGCGTAGCTGGTTTTAGTACAACAGGAATAGTGAAATTATTTTTTATATGTCCAATAATAGCTTCTACTGACTCTTTATTGCCATCATAAGAAATAAAACGAGCTGTTGGAATACCAGCCCCTTGGAATACATCCTTGCTAACCTTTTTATTCATACCAACCGCATGAGCCATAACACCTGGACCTGTATAAGGGATGCCAGCCATTTCCAAAGCACCCTGCAAAGCGCCATCTTCACCAAACTTACCATGGATGGCATTAAATACGACATCTCCATGAGCAGCCTTAATATCTTCTACGACATGATCTGGATGTAGTTCCATAGGTACCACCTTATAAGATAAGGCTTGTAAGGCTTCCACAATAGCAGCCCCTGTCCGTCTTGATACTTCCGCTTCTTTAGATGGACCACCCATCAATACAACGATTGTTTTATCCTTCATATCCTGTATCATTTTTCATCCTCCAAGAGCGACACTAATTTAGGGCCATATTGATTAACCGTACCAGCCCCCATAGTCAACACCAAATCACCAGACTGCACTAATTCCTTAAGCTTAGCTGGCGCATCATTAATATCCGCTACGTATATAACCTTTTTACCTGTTGCTTCCACTGCATCAGGAATCGACCGGCCTGTAATCCCCTGGATGGGTTCTTCGCCTGCCGCATAAATGTCTGTCATCATAAGCACATCCGCTGCGTCAAAAGCATGTTGATACTGCTTTAATAACAACGATGTTCTCGTATACCGATGCGGTTGGAAGAGGCAAACCACGCGATGTGTCCCCATGGACTTAGCCGCCCGCAAGGTAGCCGCAATTTCCGTCGGATGATGGGCATAATCGTCAACCACCCATACACCCTTTACATGCCCCTTAGTTTCAAAACGACGTTTGGCTCCCTTAAACTTACCAAGCGCACCTATAATCGCTTCTACTGGTACACCTAATTCATAGGTCATAGCAAATGCACCAAGCGCATTCAAAACATTATGTTTACCTGGCACCTGTAAAACCACTTGGCCTAAGTTTTTTTGCCCTTTCATAACGGTAAAATGCAGTTTGCCTTCTTCATAATGTAAATCATCATACCAATAATCATTAGCCGAAGACGAACCATAGGTGATAAAGGTGCGATCCACATCAGGCATAATTTGTTGAAGCGCCGTATTATCACCGCAAACAACAGCCACACCATCTTTAGGCAATTTACAAATGAACTCTTTGAAGGCATTCCATAAATTTTCAATAGTACCATAATGATCCATATGGTCATTTTCTATATTCGTTATCAAAACGCGATAGGGATTGAGCTTCAAAAAGGACCCATCACTTTCATCAGCTTCGGCTACACTATATTCCCCATGGCCCCATTGGCTGCTACCATTAAGGTAATCCACTTCGCCACCAATAATAACACTCGGATCCATATCAGCTTCTACCAAAATCTGTCCAATCATAGATGTTGTTGTAGTCTTACCATGAGCACCAGCTACGGCAATGCCCTTGGTCATATCAAGTACATTTTTAACAATATCAGACCGATGTAAAATAGGCAGCCCTAACCGTTTAGCTTCTACGATTTCTGGATTATCATCATGTATAGCCGTTGACCGTACTACCACTTCCGCATTGGCTACATTCTTAGCTTCTTGTTTTAAATAAACCGTAACCCCCTGCTGACGAAAGCGTTCAATCGCTGCTGAATCATGCACATCTGAACCAGTTACTTCATAACCTTGACTCACTAAAATCTGAGCAATAGCACGCATGCCTGCTCCACCTATACCTATTACATGTATTCTGTGAATACCTTCTAACATATATTAACTCCTAACTATTTTGCGATTTCTAATGCTAGCTCTGCCAAATCTCTTGCCGCTTGTGGTCGACCTATTCCTTTAGCAGCAGCTGCCATATGAGCTAATTCCTCTCTATGCGTCTTAAAATACTCAATCTCAGAGATTAAGTCCTGCCCTGTCAACATTCGATCAACAATTAATCGTGCTGCACCAGCGGATACTAAAGCTCGTGCATTATATGTCTGATGATCCTCAGCTGCATATGGATAAGGTATTAGAATCGATGGGATACCACGAACTGTTAATTCAGCTAAACCAACAGCACCGGCCCTGAAAACAGCCAAATCAGCAGCGGCTAACCCTTTTGGCATATCATGCAAATAAGGCAAAATAAGGGACGATTGACTAAAAGATTGGCCATCTTTACAGCCTAATTGTTCAAGAACGCTATCATATTCTTGCTGACCTGTCACATGAATCAATTTAATATGTGGCTGATCCTTAAAATGACGGTGCACTTCTAACATAGCCGTATTAATACTGCGAGCACCTCGCGAACCACCAGCAATTAAAACAGCAAAATCATCATCAGCTAAATTAAAATGCTGGCGCCCCATCTCTCTTGTATCAATCAAAACATCAGGCCGTACTGGATTACCTGTATACACCACTCGTTTGGCCTTTGGAAAAGCTTTTTCTGCTTCTTCATAGCCAACAGCCACCACATCAACAAAACGACTTAAAATCTTATTAGTAATGCCTGCAATTACATTTTGCTCCTGAATCAAGGTAGGAATATGTCGTAAAGAAGCAGCCAATAACATAGGCCCACATACATAGCCACCAGTACCAATAACTACATCAGGCTTAAAATCAGAAATAATCCGCATAGCCATAAGCACAGACCCCATCGACTTACCAAGGGTAACTAAATTCTGTACTGACAAAGACCGACGCAAGCCCTGCACAGGCAAAGTCCGAAAAGGAAAACCTTCTTTAGGTACCAAATTGGCTTCTAACCCCTTATCCGTACCTACATAAAGAAACTCTGCTTCCGTTAAAGAGGCGATTTCCCTACCAATAGTAATGGCTGGATAAATATGTCCACCCGTACCGCCACCAGATAAAATAACTCGTTTCATCATCGGCCCCCTTTTACCTTTGCCTCTAACTCTTTCACTTCTTTCTTAAAGTCATCGCCTCGTTCTTCAAAGCAGGAATACCAATCAAAGCTAGAGCAAGCTGGTGATAATAAGACTACATCGCCGGCTCTTGCTAATTCTGATCCAAGCACAACAGCCCCATGCATAGATTCAGCCCGCCAAATACGATCAACACCAGCTTCCTTAGCTGCCTTTTCAAAGCGTTCCGCTGCTTCACCTATGAGAATAATCCCTTTGGTACGTTTTTTTACTTCTTTCATAAAATCAGCGAGTGGTGTCATCTTATCATGACCACCAGCGATAAGAAATACCTGCCCATTAAAGGCTTCTAATGCCTTAATGGCTGAATCTGTATTGGTTGCCTTTGAATCGTTATAGTATTTAACTTGCTTAATCGTAGCTACGTATTCAATGCGATGTTCCACACTTTTAAAGGCAGCTATGGCTTTCTTAATAAGGGCTACTGGCACACCTAAAGCAAAAGTTAAGGCAATAACAGCTAAAATATTCTCTATATTATGTTGCCCTGGCAAATGGATATCTGCCGTCGTAATAACCGCCTCTGCCTGTCCCTGCCGTACCGCATAGCAAGTATTATCGGCAAAATAAGCTCCATCACTGACTTTTTGCTTCTGACTAATCAATAGCACATGTCCTTGGGTGCGTTCTTGCATAGTTGCGACAATAGTATCATCTACATTCAAAACAGTAAAATCAGACCCTGTCTGATTAGCAAAAATAGTTTCTTTAGCCTTCTGATAAGCGGCCATCGTTTTATGACGTTGCAAATGGTCCGGCGTAATATTTAATACAATAGCTCCCTTAGGATGAAAGGTATGACACGTTTCTAACTGATAACTAGAAACCTCAGCCACTACATAACCATTAGCTGGTACTGTCATCACTTGTTCACTTAAAGAATCACCAATATTACCACCAATACAAATAGGATAACCTGCTTCTTTTAAAACAGCACCTAACAACATCGTCGTTGTAGTCTTACCATTTGTACCCGTAACGGCCAAAATGGGAGCTTTAGCCACCTGATAAGCTAACTCCACTTCACCGATAATAGAAATCTGTCTCTTAGCTGCTTCAACTAGGATAGGAATGGTTAAGGGAATACCTGGCGACACAATAATAATATCCGTTCCGTCTAACAAGGAATTATCTTGACGACCAGTAATTACGCGGACACCCGCTCGGCTTAACTCTTGTCCATCCTTACTCGATAAGGCTATCTCTTTGTTATCATTTAAGATGACTCGTCCACCTACGGCAGACGCGGTTATAGCCGCTCCTATACCACTCGTACCAGCACCTAGAACAAGAATATTTTTATTGGTATAATCCATTTTTACCACCTGATACAGACCTAGCAACTACTTATTTTAAAATATAAATAAAGAGACCAGCGACGGAACAAATAACCGTTGCTAACCAAAAAACGAAAACAACCTTACGTTCACTCCACCCAGACAATTCAAAATGATGGTGAATAGGACTCATCTTAAAGACACGTACGCCACGAGTTTTAAAGGAAACAACTTGGATAATGACTGACAAGGCTTCCATAACAAAGACAAGACCTATAATAACTAGCAAAAATTCAGATTTAGTCATAATAGCCATACCACTAAAGGCACCGCCAATAGCTAAAGAACCTGTATCTCCCATGAAGACCTTAGCTGGATTCATATTATAAAACAAGAAACCCAGACAAGCCCCACATAAGGCAATAGCCACATAAGAAACGGCAGATACACCTGCTAAAATACCAATAGACGCATACGTTACGGCCACCACTGCTGAACAACCACCAGCTAGGCCATCTAGACCATCAGTTAAATTAACTGCATTCGTTGTCCCTACAATAACAAAGAAGACAAGAACGTAATAGAACCAACCCAAATCAACAGAATAATTGGTAAAAGGAACCCACACACTCGTTGGTAAGGTAACAATCTCTGTTGCTATGTAGCAAAAAATAGCAGACATGATAAATTGGCCAAGCAATTTTTGCTTAGCCGTTAAGCCTAGATTTCTCTTTTTAACAGCCTTAATAAAATCATCACTAAAGCCAAGTAAGGCGTGCCCCAAGGTGAGGAAGAGCAAAATCCACATAGTTACCGACCAAGGCGCGTAAACTAATACGGTAATGGTCATACCTAGTAGTAAAAATAGACCACCCATAGTTGGTGTGCCCGATTTCTTTTTATGGCTCTCTGGTCCCTCTTCACGGATACTTTGCTGCGCGTGTAAACGCTTTAACATAGGAATAGCTAATTTACCAAAGATAACCGTTAGCACTAAGGATGTAATAAAGGCATACACCAAAGGCATAGAAATCGAAACCATCGGATTCTCTCCTTACATTTATAACTTTTATACAATGAATCAAATAACTCTAACTTATATAGTATAGCAACAAATCTAGAGACTGACTACCTTAATTCATAAGGCAAAAACAAATCTCCCCAATTGTCAATGGCAGTACCACCTTTTTAATTGACGCCTAATGCTAAGAACTCACTAAAAATCTAAACCAATCCTTCTCTTAGCTCATCGATAAGCCGCTCCATACGAAGACCCCGAGAGCCTTTAATCAGAAGACAATCTCCTGCTTGGTGTATAGACATATAGGCATCAACCATATCCAGTTGACTATCACAATGCTTAACTATAGGCACACCAGCCGTACGTGCAGCCAAGCTAATTTCTTTAGACGCTTGACCAAAAGTAAAGACCGCATCATAGCCTTCTTTACCTAAAAGCTCGCCTACTTGCCTATGCCCTTCCTTAGTAAAATCACCTAATTCTAGCATATCTCCTAACATGGCTATCTTACGTTTACTGTCTAGCTGTCCTAGGGCCTTAATAGATTCGGCCATGGACGATGGATTAGCATTATAGGCATCATTAAAAACAACGATATCACCTAACGTCAACAATTCTTGGCGCATAGGCATACCTGTAAAAGAACCAAGCCCTTTACTAATCTTGTAATCAGGCACCCGAAGAACGCGGCCTACCGCAATAGCTGCTAAAGCATCATACACATTGTGTTCCCCAATCATAGGTAAAAACACATCAAACACATCATCAAAATTGCGGCAGCTAAATTTTATACCATCCTTTTTATAACGCAAATTCGATGCATAGACCGTAGCCTCTTTGCCTTGTAGTCCATAGAAAATAGGTCGTGCCTGCGTCCGTTCTTTCATAGCGCAAACCCGTTTGTCATCTGCATTAAGAATAACAGTTCCTTCCGCTCCAATGGCTTCTACTAATTCAGCTTTAGCATCAGCGATTTTATCCTGTGACCCTAGTAGTTCAATATGACTCGTACCTACATTGGTAACTACGCCAATAGTCGGTTCAGCAATATCAGCTAACTCTTTAATTTGACCTAGGCCGCGCATACCCATTTCAACAACACAAGCTTCATGGTCTGGTGCTAACTGTAACAGGGTTTTAGGCAGGCCGATTTCATTATTAAAATTCTTTTCTGTTTTTAATACCTTATATTTAGTAGCTAGAACAGCAGCAATCATTTCCTTAGTCGTTGTCTTACCAGAAGAGCCTGTAACAGCTACGACGGGAATATTAAAACGTCGCCGATGATAACGTGCCAATGCTTGATACGCTATTAATGTATTAGCCACAGCTATACAAGGAAAACCTGCTATTTCTTTACCTTCCGTAACGAGAGCCGCTATCGCTCCTTTTTCACGAGCCTTGTCGATAAAGGCATGACCATCAAAATTAGCCCCTTCCAAGGCTAAAAATAAATTTCCCTTTCCAATGGTTCGTGTATCTGTTGATACATCAGTAAAAGATGTTTCCTTATCAAAGGTCCCAATTAAATGGCCACCTGTTGCTTCTACTACTTCTTCAATCGTAAAAACAGCCATTACGCTCTCCCCTTTAACGCTTTACGCGCTTCTTCTCTATCATCGAAATGGATTGTCTTATCTTTTAAAATCTGATAATCTTCATGCCCCTTACCAGCAATTAACACCACATCACCTGGCTGGGCTTCCTGAATCGCCTGCTGTATAGCCGTACGACGATCAACTTCTACAAACATAACGGATGTATCCCGTAAATGCGTCCGTACGCCTTCTGCCACTTGTCCCACAATAGATACAGGATCTTCCGTACGCGGATTATCCGACGTTACATAAATACGATCCGCATACTTAGCTGCTATAGCACCCATAATCGGCCGTTTAGTTGCATCTCGGTCACCACCACAGCCAAAGACAACAGCTATCTTCTTATCCGTAATCTTCTGGGCTGTCCGCAGGATATTTTCAAGTCCATCTGGCGTGTGGGCATAGTCAACAACAACAGCAAAAGGCTGCCCTTCTTCAACGAGTTCAAATCGACCCGGTACAGCTGTAAACGTCGATAAGGACTTAATAATTGCTTCCATGCTAACGCCTTCTAAAAGACAAGCCCCCACAGCTGCCAAGGTATTATAAACATTAAACAAGCCTGTCGTCCGCATATGGATGGGATAGGTCTTACCGTCATAAGCAATATCATAATCTGATGTTTTAGAAGTAATCGTTAAATTTTCCCCTTCTAAAGTGCCCTTGCCTTGCGTACCATAAGTAATCAAAGGCGTACCCACCTTTTCAACAACACGATGCCCATAAGGATCATCAATATTAACAACGCAACCCTTGCCTGTCTTATATTGATCTTTAGCGCTTACTTGTTCAAACAATTTGCACTTAGCCGCTAAGTAATTTTCAAAGGTCTTATGAAAATCCAAATGATCCTGCGTCAAGTTAGTAAAAACAGCCGTATCATACTCTACACCAGCTACCCGTTCTAAGGCCAAGGCATGGGAGGAAACCTCCATAACACAATGAGTCACTCCTTCATCTACCATTTGGCGAAGAATATGCTGCAAATCAACCACGTCTGGCGTTGTATTATGAATAGGATAGCTCTTATCCCCAATTAAGGTATGCACCGTACCAATAATGCCTACCTTATGACCTTGTCCGCGCAAAATATGTCCAATCATATGCGTTGTTGTCGTTTTACCATTGGTACCTGTAACGCCAATCATGCGCATTTGACGAGCTGGATAATCATAAAAATAAGGTACGCACTCTTGCATGGCCTTTCTCGTATCAGCTACCTTAATACAAGTTACTGTATCAGGCACCTGTACATTCTCTGACACTAAAATAGCTACAGCACCAGCCTGAACAGCCTTATCTATATAAGCATGCCCATTCACATGTGCCCCTACAAGACAAATAAAAAGGCTGCCTGCCTTAACCTGCCGAGAATCAGCTGTTATATGACTTACCTGATTGGTAAGAGGCCCCGTTACCTTAGCCCCAGTAATTACTTTTACAATATTCTCTACTGTCTTCATGCTATCACTCCTATATAAAAGGCAGCCCCTAGGCTGCCTCTGCGTATTAATCAACAATATGTTTTGTTACATTTTTACTACGTTCTACAGTCGTTCCTTGGCTATTATAAACAAATGTATTAGGCATAACCATACCTAATTTTTTCTGGGCAATCTCTTCAATGCGTTCTGGCGATTTAAGCTGAGCTACATCCAATTGCAATTGTTCATTTGTCTTTGTAGCCTGCAAAAGAGCTTGCTGGTCTTTAACTACACCATAACCAGCCCGCGTATTTATACTCTGTAGAATCAAAAAGATAAGCATTAAGAAAGCCGCCAGCATGATAAGGCTGATACTATGCCGCAACTCAGGTGTTACATCAGATAAAAAGCGAACCCGCCGTTTCTTAACCTTAGTCCGTGCCCCCGTCCTTGCGACTGCATCCTTCATCTGCCAATTACCCGCTTCTCGCGCCAACATACGACTTCCTCCTACTACTTATGCCTAAAAACTACACTCTATTAACTAGCTCTATTTATTAACTAATAAAATTATCTCTATATTTAATCTAACTTTTTATCCCTATCAGCCTTTACTAACCATCTATAATTTCTCAGCTATCCGCAAACGAGCACTTCGTGCCCTTGGATTCGCTTTCACTTCAGCCTCTGTTGGTTCAATCGCCTTATTACGAGCCTTAACTAAGGCCTTATGACCACATACACAAACAGGAAGTTCTGGTGGACAAATGCAGCCTGTACTCAGTTCTTTAAAAGTCTGCTTAGCAATACGGTCTTCCAAGGACTGAAAAGTAATGACCCCAATACGTCCTCCCGGCCTAAGAAAATCCACTGCATCTCTAAAAGACTGAGCTAATATGGCTAACTCTTGATTTACCTCTATACGAAGGGCTTGAAAGGTACGCTTAGCTGGATGAGGACCATCCTTACGGGCGCCAGCTGGTATAGCCTGTTTTATAAGTTCAACCAGTTGCCCTGTCCGCCGCAAAGGTTCTTCTTCTCGCCGTTTACAGATAAACTGCGCGATACGTTTAGCCCAACGTTCTTCTCCATACTCCTTAATCAAACGGGTAAGGTCTGCTTCAGAGTAAGTGTTCACAATTTCTTCCGCTGTTAATGGATTTGATTGATCCATACGCATATCTAATGGCCCATCATGCATATAGGAAAAACCTCGTTCCGGTGTATCTAACTGGTAACTAGACACACCTAAATCAAAGAGAAAAGCCGTAACGCCACTAATCTGCCGCTTACTTAATTCGTCTTTTAAATTTTTAAAATTTGATGGAATAATCGTCACCTGACAAGCTAAATCAGATAAACGTTCAGCCGCTACCTGCCGAGCCGTCTGATCTTGGTCAAAGCCAAGTAAATGACCCTTAGCCGATAAGCGTTCCCCTATGGCATGAGCATGGCCTGCGCCCCCTAAGGTGCAATCTACATAAATACCATCCGGATCACGAACGAAATTCTCTAGGCATTCATTAAGAAGCACACTGACATGATGAAAGGCCACAACTACTCACTCCTACAACAATAATCCATCTAAATCTTCTGCTAATTCTTCCATACTATTAGATACTTGTTCATTGTAAGTATCCCACTTAGTACGACTCCAAATTTCAATATGGTCACTAACACCAACCACAACTACGTCTTTTTCTAAGCTTGCATAAGCTCGCAGTGCACTAGGCACCAAGATACGACCTTGCTTATCAAAATCAAGCTCAGCCGCACTCCCAAAAAAGACACGTTTCAACGCACGTACGCTGCTCTTACTCGTGGACATCTTATTAAGATTATCGTACATGCGCTCAAACGTTTCTTTTGTATATACAGCAAGACAAGAATCAAAGCCTCGCGTAACCACGCAAGACTCTCCTAATTGTTCACGTATCTTAGCAGGAATAATGAGACGACCCTTAGCGTCAATGGTATGCGAAAATTCGCCCATAAACATATCGTCATCACCTCACCACATTTATTTCTTATCATCCACTATATGGTAAAGTTTACCACAATCCCCCACTCTCTACAACAAACTCAGCTAAATTAAGAGTAATTTATTAAAACTTTTTAATACTGTCAATAATACGTTCTATTATATCGTCTATACCATCTTTATAATCAACTTATTTGTTTACCATAAAATCAAAAAAGTCCCCACAATGCACCACTGAATGAAAATTTTATCACTCAGTGTCACATTGTGGGGAATGAATCTTAAGCTACCATTTATTAACTTGATTTATGCTATACTAAGGCCACCCTGTAAAAAACATGTAAAACCTATAATAAATATATAGAACTAAAGAAGGAAATTTATACAGAAAGGATACCTACTATGACTACAAAAATTACCTACCTACCAATCACTAAGGATCTACAAGAAGACGGTCAATCTTGGGATAACCGGTCAAATTTTTTTATCAATATGCATACCCGTCAAGATCGAGTAGACCAAATCAAGGACTTCGTCCAGTTCGTACAAGAACATAATCTAGCCAAAGCAGGTGACCATACCTTAGACATCGGTTGTGGCACTGGCGACTACGCTATAGGTTTGGCCCATATGGGAGCCTGCCCCACCGGCATCGATCTGTCTAAGGGTATGATTGAAGGCGCTAAGCAATTGGCCAACAAGGAAGGTCTTTTCTTATCACTTTACCAAGGAGCTTGGTCCGAAGCAACACGGCAAAGTCTTCACTGGGACAAAACCTTTAACTTGGCTTATAGCATCTTCTGTCCCATTATGTATGATATAGACAATCTACTAGCTATGACTCGCGCTAGCAGAGGTCGCCGTTTACTCATCGCCTTTAAGACCCGAACTGATAAAATCGTTGATAGCTTATCCCAAGCCTTCTACGGGCACAAAGCCTTCCCATGGAATGATGCCTGTGCTAACAGTATTCAAGGTTTAAAAGATGCCGGCTATACACCCGAGGTGATTACTAAAGTTATACCAACAGAAGAAGTCCTTTCTCTTAATGAAGCAACCAAATACTTCTCCATGCGTATTCATGTAAACACCATGAGCCACGATGCAATTCAAGACCGTGTACGGAAATTATTGCTGCCACAGGTTAAAAATGGAGTTATTACTAATGAAAATGTGGATACAGTCAATTATATTATGTGGTAGATGCTTCCATCCACATTATCATTATCTTCATTTTTATGATTTCTTTAGTAAAATCTAACACGTTTACTATATTCTTATAAGTTCTTCCCAAACCGTAATCGATTCAGATAAATTCTCTTTATATGTATTATAAAACGACAACAAATCTTCATCAGTAATTTGAATACAATTTTTATCTTTTTCTTCATTTTTAATAATTGGCCCATAAAAATAAACCTTATATCCTGATTCTAAATATTCCTTAAAATCTAATGCATCCAATATTCCTGAATACTTTTTAGACTTAACTTGCACAACAGCTTTTTCCTTACTACCTTGCCTTCTACTTCTAAATATGCATTCAATTTTCATTGTTGTTGATTTTTTTGCTATTGAATTAGAAAGCACATAATAATCTTTAGTATAACCAAGATCTAACCCCATAATAAAAGTCTTTATAGTCATAAAAATTATCTTCTTTTAAATTTTCATCATAGATACAGCTCCATCCTATAGCTACATATTGTTTTTTATTATCATTCAGTAAACAAAAATCAATCAAATCCTATCTTGTTTTACCGCTAGTCTCTGTGTCAATAGCTGTCTTTAGATTTATCCTTAGAACTTTTGGATTCATATATATTTTTCCCCTCTAATATCAGTATTTACCGATTTATTAATTATTATACATTTTGAATCACATTTTTCTCGATACTTTCTATTATACCCAATTCCCCCCTAAATTTTCCTCCCTAGTACCTTTCCTTTCATCTATTGCCTAGCTTACGCGACTAATTTATAATACAATTATAAATTAGTCATACGAGGAACCTTTTACTGAGAAATAAATTTCTCCTCATTTTTATATAAATATACTTATATCTTCACCTATAAATAAGGACACTCACTCATGGACACGCCACAAACGCAGCCGATTACCTCGGTTGATAAAATAAAAAACCTGCTCCACCCCTTGGATGCTATCCACCGCAAGATGGATTTACTCTTAACTCTAGGCCAGCTCCTTATGGAGCACGGTGCCAGCACCAGTCAAATTCAGCATGATATGATTCGTGCTGCCGCCTATATGGGCATTCCGTCTAAAAATATCAGCATTCACCTCAGCTATACCACCTTGATGCTCAATATTAACGATAAGACCCATTCTTATACAGAGTTTCGTAAAACCCTAAAACACGGCACTAATACAACGACCTTATCTATCTTAAGCAAATTAACTTGGAAAGCCATTGAAAACGACTTTACCCTCGATGAATTTGAAAATCGTCTGCGTAATATACAAAAAATGGAACCCAAGTATCCTACTTGGGTTCTCATACTTGGCGGAGGCCTTGCTTGTGGTGCTTTTAACTTATTATTTGGTGGTACTATCCTATCCGCTTGGATTACTACCTTTTGCACGATTATTGCCTTTTATGTGCGTATGTTATGCAATCGCTGGGGCGTTAATGTCTACATCAGTGTAGCCATTGCGGCCTTTACTGGCACCATGTTAGCCTACTGTAGCCATTATTTTGCCTCTTCCACAGACATGCTCTATGCCATGATTAGCTGTTCTCTTTTCATGATACCTGGCGTGCCTCTTATTAATGCCGTTGATGATATGATGAGCAACCATATTGTTTCTGGCGTTACAAGGGCCATTCATACAGCCCTTATTGTAGGCGGTATGGCCGTTGGCATTGATATGGCTCTCTTATTTGATCAAACCAGCCGATTTAGTGAACTCAGCATTCTACCAACCACCTTGTATCCCCTACAAATGGGCGCCGCCATCGTAGCCGCTGCTGGCTTTGCGGTTATCTTTAATACGCCTCACCGGCTCTTATGGATTATTTCACTCGGTTCGGTTATTGTCATTTTTATTCGCAACGTTTTGCTTATCTATTGTGGTTTTACCCTGCCTGGTGCTGTTCTTGTCGCCGCTGGTATTATTAGTATTCTCATGATGAACCTAGCCAAACCCTTACGGACGGCGTCTTCCGTGCTAGCCATTCCAGCCGTTATCCCTATGATTCCAGGTGTTCTCCTCTATCGTTTCTTATTCTTTATGCTTCAAATCAACCACTTAAACCCAGAACAATTACTACACGCTGAACAAAGCGGTGTTATTGGTATTTTATCCGTTGTCTGTATTGCTATTGGTGTAGCCGCACCTTCTATTTTTGGTCAACGCTACTTAGAACGCAAAAAAGAATCGCACCTACAAAACGCTTTATCTAAGCGTCGTAATCGCTTACAAACCTATCTGCACCAAATTGAAAACGCTAAGATACAACCGCATACATAAGTCTCTAAAAATCTTTCCTGTATTAATTTCAATTTTTAATTTTCCATAGATTACTTATCTTCAATAAGACCATACCTATTCAGCAAACAAATAAAAAGAGCGGATAGCTAAGCTATCCGCTCTTTTTATTACTTATTAGTCAATAACTTTCGTTACAACCTGTTTTCCATTGTAGAAACCACAAGATGGGCATACATGATGCGGCATCATTGGTTCGTGACACTGTGGGCAAGCCACGTAGCCAGGCATAGTCAATTTCCAATTAGCACGACGACGGTCACGACGGCATTTGGACAATCTGCGTTTTGGTACTGCCATTTATATTGCACCTCCTACTCTTCTTTTTTTAACCAATCGCGAAGGTCTGCAAATCTGGGATCTATATGCACATCCGCACACTGACAAGAACCTTCATTAAGGTTAGCTCCACAATGGGGGCACAAACCTTTACAATCTTCTTTACATACTACTTGATATGGTTCATTCATAATTAATAATTCACGAATCATCTCAGTCATATCGATAAGCTCATCATCAATAGGCCATTCATCGGATTCATCTAACTTATCATACGAATTAAACTCACGATATACTTCTACAAAAGGAATATCCTGTTCATACATAAATGGTGACAAGCATCGACTGCACTCATACTCACCTTCCGTATGTACTGTCCCCTCTACTATATATCGTTGACTTTCATATCTTACATTTCCCTTTATGGTTAAATTATGTTGACTCCAAGGATACGCACTCATATCACCTAAGTCTTTAGGATCCACTTGGCATATAAAAGAAAATGGCTTTCCTTGTTGCGCTTTAATTTCAGATACTTGTAGTTTCATAATTTACCTCGACTTTATAAGTATATCGATTCCTACAGGCTTTGTCAACAAATTCTTGCGCGTTTTAAACGCAGCGAATTACTTACAACCATAACCGAACTAAAGGCCATAGCTGTACCTGCAATAATCGGGCTTAAATAGCCAAAAGCGGCTAATGGAATACCTATACAGTTAAAAATTAGAGCCCAGAAGAGGTTTTCCTTAATATTTTTCATCGTCTTACGACTCAAGAGAACGGTTTGTACCAAGGTCCGTAAGTCACTACGTACCAAGACAATATCGGCAGCTTCTACTGCTATATCTGTCCCCTTACCAATAGCAAAGCCAATATCTGCTACAGCTAAGGCAGGTGCATCATTAATACCATCCCCAACCATACCTACAATACGGCCTTCTCCCTTTAATTCAGCTACTTTACTAGCCTTATCTTGTGGCAAGACTTCAGCAATCACGTGTTTAATTCCAGCTTTTTGGGCTACGTAATTAGCTGTCCGCTTGTTATCGCCCGTAAGCATCCACACTTCAACACCTTTTGCTTCTAAGTCAGCAATCACGCCAGGCACTTCTGGACGAAGTTTATCCGAAACAGCCCACAAGGCCTTAATGACACCATCAACAGCTAGTAAAGATACGGACGCCCCCTTTTCTTCTTGCTCGATAATGCTTGCTACAAGAGAATCAGGTAAACACCCTAATTCGCGCATCCAACGGCTGTGCCCAATTTGCACTAATTGGTCTTTTATCTTGCCCTGCAAGCCTTTACCAGGCACATCTTCAAAATCGCTAACATCCAAAGGCTGTTTATCTGGATATTGATCAATAATTTTAGCCACAATAGCCTTTGCAATTGGATGGGTCGTTAAACTTTCTAGTGCAAGGAACGCATCCATAATGTCTTCATCACTACCATCTAAGGTCCTCGCTTCTGTAACCTGTAGGGTGCCTGTCGTTAAGGTACCTGTCTTATCAACAACAAGCGCATTAATTTTACCAGCTTCTTCTAAATATTCTGCTGATTTAATTAAAATACCATGTTCGGCACCAAGTCCTGAACCAACCATAATGGATGTAGGAGTGGCTAACCCTAAGGCACACGGGCAGGCAATAACAAGTACAGCCGTACCACACATAATAGCTGTCCCCCAGCTAGAACCATAGCCAAAATACCAACCTAAGGTAGTAATAGCTGCTACACCGATAACCGTTGGCACAAAATAGGCCGCTACAATATCAGCCAAACGTTGAATAGACGCTTTAGATGTTTGCGCCTGTTCAACCACTTTAATAATCTGTGAAAGCATGGTGTCATGACCAACTTTTTGTGCTTGCATAGTAAAAGCACCGGTAGCATTCACTGTAGCTCCAATAACCTGGTCGCCTGCTTTTTTGTCAACAGGCAAACTTTCACCGGTAAACATAGATTCATCTAACGAACCACTGCCTTCTAAGATAAGACCATCGACAGGCACTTTTTCACCAGCACGCACTTGTAAGACATCATCTAATTTGACTTCTTCTAATGGGACATCAACAAACTTACCATCTCGCTGCACATGCGCTACACTTGGCTGTAAGCCAATCAATTTTTGTAAGGCTTCAGATGTACGTCCCTTAGCTACTTCTTCTAGTAATTTACCTAATAAGATAAAAGTAATTAACCAAGCGGATGTTTCAAAGTACAGATTATGACTGCCAATGAACCAATTATAAATACTATAGAAGTAAGCCACGGATGTACCCATAACAACAAGTACATCCATCGTTAAAGCACCGCCTTTAACAGCGGCCCAAGCGCCCTTGTAGAAAACAAGACCAGGCCCAAACTGAGCAATCGTCGCCATAAGGAACTCAGCCCAATGTGGTAAGAGCATAGGTCGTCCCGTAGCATAGCTGTATATCATACAAAACATAATAGGAAAAGCCATGCAAGCTGCAATAACTAGCCGAATAATCTGTGGCTTCAAATTCACCTTTTCTATCTTCTGATCTTCTTCATTAGCAAGGCTAGCCCCAAACCCAATACTTGTAATCGCCTTGATCACATCATCAGGCGTTACCTGACTATTAGATTCATAAATAACCGTTCCCTTACGAGTTAAAAGATTAACCTTTACATCTTGCACCCCATCTAAACGACCAACCACTCGTTCTACACGAGCAACACAGGCCGCGCAATGCATTCCTGTAATATCAAATTCATTACGTCCTGCACTCATTATCCATTCGCCTTTCTTTATCTAACACAACTATATAGCTATCGATTTATTACTTATGAAGGGCTTTAAATACACCCATCAATTCGGAAATAGCATCCTCTTCCTTACCCTTGCGGATAGCGTCAACCACGCAAGAACGAGAATGGCTCTCCAACATCAATAGGCCCACTTGATACAAGGCCGACCTAACAGCTCCTATCTGCTGTAAGACCTCAATACAATAACGTTTATCTTCTACCATTTTTTCAATGCCTTCAATTTGTCCTTTAATCCGATGAAGCCGGCGAACCACTTTATCTTTTTCTGCATCGTTTAACATAGGAATAACCTCACTTATCTACATACACTTCTTATGTATGATTTATCTTATTAATGAGTCTCTTTCTCTGTACTTATGGTATACCTCTATAGGATATGTGTCAATCATGGGGTATGATTGAAAATTCTTTATTTACATACTATAATAAAAGCTCAAAAGAATCCTTACTATCGCATGGCAATAGCATTTAGTAACTAAATCAAGCCTTTATATTCGATAATTACTTTCATGAATTCATTTTTTCAAGGAGGGGTATATGTCTAAATCAAAAAAAGAGTCATCAAAAGAAACTATACTGCCATCCTTCATCAGTATAGCTGCCCCCTATCGTACAGACTATATCATTGAAAAATCTCACTTTATAACTTCCGTCTGCCCTTGTCAAACGGAAGAAGAAGCACAAGCCTTTATTAACTGTATCAACAAGGAATTCTGGGATGCTTCCCACAATTGCACAGCCTACGCCTTAGGCCCCCGTCAAGAACAGCAACGCTCCTCTGATAACGGAGAACCCTCAGGTACAGCAGGCAAACCTATACTTGAAGTCCTAAAGAAAAAAGAAATTACCAACACGGCCATTGTCGTTACCCGTTACTTCGGTGGCATCAAACTAGGCGCTGGCGGTCTTATCCGCGCCTATTCGCATGCAGCCACTCTTGGCCTTGATGGCGCCCAAAAAGCACTGCACGCACCACGTAAGATAGTCATGCTTACCATCGATTACAGCCTATATAATCCATTAGAACAATACTTACAACAAAAAGACATTTACTTTACTAAGGCTTTCGAGGCTGCTGTAACCCTCACCCTTCAAATACCACCTGACCAATTAGAAAACATCCACCAAGAAATTATTAACCTAACCAATAATCATCTTGACTGGCAAGAAGGTAACACATTTTTTGCAACTATACCATTAAATGCATAGTTATATCAGCATACCTATGCTTAACCTGAAAAGAGGGCTGTAAGTAAATACTTACAGCCCTCTCTCCGGACATGGATGCTTTTATACTCGCATTGAACGTTTCAGAAGTCCTGCCTTCTTGTCCATTCCTTTTCTATGAGAAAACAAGAAATAATTCTAATAACTCACAGAAAAGCAAGTACAAAATAACTACGAGTAACAACACTGAACGCGTTGCTTACTACGGTCATAGTATACCCATACGATTCTCAATTGTGAAATAACCTTATTTCATATCAAAAGCTAGGACTATTCACTTATTTCTATATATAGTCTACCTTTAACATTTTTTACTATATACTAATTAGAATAGGTTATACATACCAATAAATAGCAGTAATACCTTCTTACTTATTAACTACTATACTAACTAATATATCGAAATTACTCTTTATTAGTAGACCTCATATAAACCTTTTATAAACTGCCTTTTTAGTTATAAATAAAGGTCTTAACTTAAACGCATATATATACGTGATTTACACGAAACGCATATTAAATCTCTTTCTTCTCCCTACTATCTAGCTTCTTTATAAAAATTATGTATAATAGATGTAGATGTTGAATATGCCCATATTTAATTTATGACAACTTCCATCGTATTAAGTATGAGGGGGTTATCATGGATACATCGTACTATCATAATTTTGTTGTATTAGTTAATGTTGGTAATATGACACATGCAGCTCGTAACCTACATGTAACACAACCAGCACTAAGTAAGCAATTACGTTATTTGGAATCCGAATTCGGTACTCCTTTGTTACATATCAAACGAGGTCAACGAAGTCACGGCTTTCAATTAACAGAAGCAGGCAAGGTCTTTTATAACTACGCCCAACAACTTTGTGAATTAGAATCATCAACTTATCAAACAATGAAACAGGTACTACAAAAGGGAGCACTCGCCTAAGTGCTCCCTTTTGTAGTACCTGTTATTTTATTTCTACAGTTTATAGGACAAAGCCAAACTTTGCTATCCTACAACTTATTTCTGTATTAACTGATAACTCTTCATAAACATTTGCTTCATACGTTCATCCATAGGATAAGAAATCAAATCCCCATCTCTATGTCCATGTGCTGCCTGCGCTTGTTTTTGTTTAGCTAATTTTTCTTCAGCTAGTTTCTGTTTATGCATGGTTTCAAAGGTAATCATTCTATATCGCTCCATTCTTATAAAAGAATCAGTAGGCCATTTAGAGAGGACAAATTATAACTACCATTTATCCTCTTTTCACCTTTAGTATAACCAGCATAAAGGCAAGAGACAAGAAGATTTTTACACACTTCGTCAAAAGCTTCAACTATATTCTATAGACTATTTATAGCCCTCTTACAAACGAACAATGTGTTTGTATAATAGACATTTTTTATACGCTCCTTACTTTATTACATTTGCTCTTTTTGAGATTCACAGCTTTCTTTCCCAATATGTAAATATATCGGTACGCCCTTTCTATAAACAACATAAAGAACGCTTACTAGAAAGTCTCAAAATTCTCTAGCAAGCGCTCTTTTATTCACCTAAAAATTCTTTTATATAGCCTTGTATAGCCTGATTATCGTCTGCCTTACCAATAGTAATCCGTAACCAATGAGGCTGTAACCCCCGCCGCACCTGATATCCATGCTGCAAAAGATAATCAGCTAACTCCTCTGCCTCCTCAAAGCGCATATAAATAAAATTACTTTGCGAGTCATAATGATCAATAGCCACCTTGCTTAAAAAGGCCAACCATTTACGACGTTCCTCGTCATTAGCCTTAACAACCTTATGCAAAAAAGCTTGATCACCTAGGGCTGCCTGTGCTGCCACCTGCGAAATCGTATTCACATTATAAGGCAGTCGTACCGTCTGCATGTAATTCGCGAGTTTGACAGACGCCGCTACAAAACCAACTCGATAAGCCGCTAAGCCATAGGCCTTAGAAAAAGTCTTCATAACAATAAGATTGTCATACCTATCTAATAAAGGCAAGGCACTTGGTGCCTCTTCTTGGCAAGTAAATTCTAAATAGGCCTCATCCATAAGGACAATTACATCCGATGGTAGTTGCGCCATCAAATTAGTAATGCAAGCCTTGGATTCATATACCCCTGTTGGATTATTAGGATTGCAAATCCATAGCAATTTCGTTTTATCCGTTACTGCCTTAATAATTTCATTTACATCAATATGTCCTGTATCTTTATTAACAGGGACTTTCTTTATAGAAGCGCCTTCAATTTCACTATTAAAAGCATATTCAGAAAAGGCCGGATCCATAACAAGCACTTCATCGCCAGACTGTAAAAAGACACGGCAAATTAAAGCAATTAATTCATCTAAGCCCGTACCAATAACCAATCGGTCTTCTGGTTGCTTATAAAAGGCCGCTAATTCTTTTCTTAAAGCGCTCGCATTGCCATCTGGATAATAATTACCTCCCTGCCGTATAACCGCCTCAACCGCTTTATAAACGGCTTGTGAAGTACCATAAGGATTTTCATTAGCTGACAGACGCACTAGACGGCTTAAATTATATTTTTTCTTTACCTCTTCAAGGGAAGCTTCCGGCACATAAGGTTTTAACGTTTTTATAACTTCTTTCATACCCTATCTCCTACCGATTAACAATGGTCTTTCGTTCACCTAATTTACTCGTAAGGCCTTCCCGACTAGCTAATTCTTCTTTAATATCTTGATAGCTAATCCCTTGCTGAACCCAAAGTACGGCCAAATGATAAAGTAAATCAGCCGATTCATAAATAAGTTCTTGTCTATCTGGATTTTTAGCAGCAATAACAACTTCTGTCGCTTCTTCGCCTACTTTTTTTAAGATTTTATCTAGGCCTTTTGTGAATAAATAATCTGTATAAGAGCCTTCTTTAGGATTCTTTTTCCTATCTTCAATGCAGGCAACTAATTCTTCTATTGTTTGTTGTTTATTTTCTTCCATATCTATTAATCCTCTATTTTATTAAAAAAGCAAGTCCGAGCGCCTGTATGACAAGCTGGTCCCTTAGGTATCACTTGCACTAGGAGCGTATCCCTATCACAATCTAAGGCCATAGATACAACCTTTTGTATATGACCACTAGTTTCTCCCTTATGCCATAGTTCCTGCCTTGACCGCGACCAAAACCAAGTTTCTTTCGTTTCTCTCGTTTTTTTATAACTGTCTTGATTCATCCAAGCCACCATTAAGACTTCTTTCGTCTGACTATCTTGGACAACCGTAGGCAAAAGCCCTTGCCCCTTTACAAAATCTGGTTCCATTATTCTTATATCCTCCGTACGGCAATGCCTTCAGCAGCTAAGGCCTCTTTTACATCATCAACCGTCAGTTGTCCAAAATGAAAAACAGAAGCGGCCAAGGCGCCTGTAACCGATGTTTCTTTAAAAACATCAACAAAATCTTGTATGTTACCAGCTCCGCCAGATGCAATCATAGGTACTTGTACAGCCTGTCCAAGGGCCTGATAGGCCGGTATAGCAAAGCCATTCTTAGTTCCATCTGCATCCATAATGGTAACTAGTAATTCACCAGCCCCTAAGCTTACCACCTTTTTAGCCCAAGCAACAAGTTCATAATCAGTTGCTACCTTGCCTCCATGTGTATACACCTTATAAATACCTGTATCGGCTTGGTATTTTGCATCAATAGCAACGACTATACATTGACTGCCAAATTTCTCAGCCCCCTCTTTAATCAATATAGGGTGAGCTACCGCTGCTGAATTTAAAGAAATCTTATCAGCTCCTGCCTGTAAAAGGGCTTCCATATCTTCTAAACTGCTTATGCCCCCACCTACTGTTAAAGGCATGAAAACCTCTTTTGACACAGCTTCTACTACATCAACTAAGGTTTTCCTCTTTTCATTTGTAGCTGTAATATCCAAAAAGACAAGTTCGTCAGCCCCTTGCGCCTCATATTCGCGAGCAATTTCAACAGGACTGCCAACATCCACTAAATTAACAAAATTAACGCCTTTTTTTACTCGTCCATTATCTACATCTAAGCAAGGTATAATTCGTTTAGCTAACATTGGGCATTCACCTCGGCAATCTCTTCTAAGGTAATCGTACCATCAAATAAAGCCCGCCCTATAATAGCATTCTTAACGCCTTCTGCTTGTAAAGCCTTAATATCGGCTAAAGTTCGAATACCGCCCGACGCAACGATTTGTGCCTTAGGAAATTGCTTTTGTAGCCCAGCTAGCAAGGATATATTAGGACCTGCCATCGTACCATCCGTATCAATATCTGTCACAATAAAAGATTTAGCACCAGCTTCTATCATCTGTCCAATGAGAACATCCATAGCCATGTCCGATTCCTTTAACCAGCCTTCCGTAGCCACACGGCCATTTTTGCCATCAACGCCAATAACAATACGGTCACCGCCATAGATAGACAGCATGCGTTTAGTAAAAGCCGTATCTGTAACAGCAATAGATCCTAAAATAAGACGGTCTACTCCAGCTTCTATATAAACCTTAATGGTCTCCTCTGTACGAATACCACCACCAATTTCTAAACAGCCTGTAAAAGCCTGACGAATATCTTTCACGATGGCCATATGCTGAGGAAATCCTTTTTTAGCTCCATCTAAATCAACTAAATGAAGGGCACCAGCCCTGCTGGCTTCTATTTTTTTAGCCTGTACTAAAGGACTTGCCTCTATAACTGTCTCTTTGGCAAAATCCCCCTTATATAAACGGACACTCTGTCCACCACGCATGTCAATGGCTGGAAATATCATAGTAACTCCTCTTTTATCTCTCTATCACTCTATCTATCACTCTATCTATTACAAACTATTAACAAAAGCCTTCAATAAGTCTAAACCTACTTTACCGCTTTTTTCAGGATGAAACTGCATCCCATAAACAGCCCCCTTTTGCACAATCGCCGGCACATCTACTCCATAGTCCACCGTTGATACAATATAGGTTTCATCACATTGCGCATAATAGGAATGGACAAAATAAGTATACTGGTTATCCACAAAGGAATACATAGAATCCGTCTTATGAAGACGATTTTGATTCCATCCCATTTGAGGTACAAGAAGACCTTTAGCCGCTAAAACCGACCTAGGTAGTTCCACTACCTGCCCAGGAATTAAATCCAATCCCTTTGTCAATCCATATTCTGTAGAACTTGTAAACAATAATTGCATACCTAAGCAAATACCTAATAAAGGCTTGCCTGCTGCTACCGCCTTTTGTATAGTGGAGACTAATCCCTTAGATTCTAAAATCTCCATAGCTGGCTTAAAAGCCCCAACGCCAGGGATAACAAGACCATCAGCGGCCAATATTGTTTCTTCTCTGTCTGTCACTTGGGTCGCTACACCTAATTTATGAAAGGCCTTTTGTACATTAAATACATTACCAGCCCCATAATCTACAATTGCCAGCATCAAATAACTCCCTTCGTTGAGTTAACCCCTTCTATCTCCTTATTTATTGTCACGGCTTGGCGCAAAGCCCGTCCAAATGCCTTAAACATACTTTCAATAATATGATGCGTATTGCGGCCATACATATTCTCAATATGCAAATTCATACGTCCCGTGACGGCTACTGCTTGAAAAAAATCTTCCGTTAATTCCGTTTCAAAGTTACCTAACATAGGCGTCATCAGCTCGCCACGAAAGACTAAGTAAGGACGTCCACTTAAATCAATAACCACACGAGTTAAAGACTCATCCATAGGCACTAAGGCATGACCAAAGCGTTCAATTTGTTTTTTTTGACCTAAGGCTTTATCTAAGGCCTCTCCTAGCACTAGTCCTACATCTTCAACCGTATGATGGGCATCCACGTCTATATCCCCTTGAGCCTTAACCATAAGTCCAAATCGACCATGCTTAGCCAACAAAGTTAGCATATGATCAAAAAATCCAATACCCGTATGTATATCAATCAGACCTTGCTTATCTAAATCCAAAGAAACTAAAATATTAGTTTCTCCTGTTTTTCTTTCTATTCTTGCTGCTCGACTCATACCTATCTTCCTGCTTCTCTTATTTTCTAAATCGTGATTCTACTGCCCGTGCATGCGCTTCTAAGCCTTCTACCCGAGCAAGAGCCGTCACGTGAGGGGTCAATTCAGCTAAGGTATCCTTAGTGAAATAAGAGAAACTTGTATGTTTTACAAAATCATAAACCCCTAAGGCTGATGAAAAACGAGCTGTCCCCCCTGTTGGTAATACATGGTTAGGTCCAGCTGCATAATCCCCCAGTGGTTCTGATGCGTATTTACCTAAAAAAACAGACCCAGCATTTTCAATCATAGATAAATATTGAATCGGATTATCTAACTGCACTTC
>SAMEA3663124__coassemble_83_pt1 | contig 34413 bp, 30 predicted proteins | sample SAMEA3663124__metabat2_low_PE_003 | metagenome-assembled genome bin SAMEA3663124 (sample SAMEA3663124) | pig gut metagenome | biome: pig gut; feature: pig-associated habitat; material: faeces | place: Denmark | collected 2012
AAAAGTAGGTTTAGAAAATGCCTTGTTAAAACAGGCTGGACTAGTAAAGAAAAAATAGGAGGATTTTATGCAGTTTATATATCCTGCGATTATACATCAAGAGAATGATGGATTCTGGGCTGAGTTTCCAGATTTAGAGGGGACTTTTACACAAGGAGATTCATTAAATGAAATTATGACGAATGCAACAGAAGCAATGGAACTTACTGTATTAGAGCTATTAGAAAATAGTAAAAGCCTTCCTAAAGCGACAGAAGTCAATTCAGTTAGACATGATAAGCAGTCGTTTGTCACTTTAATTCAGAGTGATATCGATTTAGCTAAAAATAGTAAATCGATAAAAAAGACATTAACGATTCCTGCTTGGTTGAATGATAAGGCATTGGCAAAAGGAATTAATTTTTCAAAGGTATTGCAAGAAGCTTTAATTGCTAAAACCTTATAGGCGTTTGCTCATAGTTAGTAGGGGGGCTTATGGGGAAATATGTGTATTTGACAGAAGACTATGCTTGGTTAAAAAAGCGGGGAGGGCGATTTGTTGTTGAAGTTGATAAGACGGTAAAAGGTGAACTTCCTATTGAAGATGTAGATTGTATAGTCCTTTGTGGGAAAATTGAAGTTAGTTCAAGCGTGATTACGTATTGCCTGCAACGAGGTATTACGCTTACTTGGTTGTCATCAGAAGGACAGTTTTATGGACGGTTAGAGTCAACACATAATGTTAGAATTGTAAAGCAGGCTAATCAGTTTAGCCTTTCTAATGAGTTGAATTTTGTAGGACCTTTACGAGCGACGGTTGTTAAGACGAAAATAGCTAATCAGATTACTTTATTACGTAGATACAATAGAGAACGTAAAAATGAAAAAGTAGAGCGCGCTATTGAGGAAATAAAAAAATTAAGTAAAAAAGTCAATGCAACTATTCCGGTTGATACGGTACGAGGCTATGAAGGATTAGCGGCTCGTTTGTATTTTCGAGCGTTAGGGGAAATAGTTGAGCCTGATTTTTATTTTGAAAAGAGGACAAAGCAGCCACCATTGGATGCTTTTAACTCTATGCTTAGTTTTGGGTATACCTTATTGATGTATGATTTATATACAGCTATTTCTATTCATGGTTTACATCCCTATATTGGGTTTATGCATAAAATTAAGCAGGGTCATCCGGCACTAGCTTCGGATTTAATGGAAGAATGGAGGGCCGTTATTGTAGATAGTATGGTCATGGCTTTAGTGCAGGGACATGAAATTGGTCTTGATGACTTTCATACAGAAGAAGAAACTGGTGGTGTCTATTTAAATACAGACATGCGTAAATTTTTTATTACACAATATGAAAAGCGAATGAATCGATTTAATCAATATGGGAAAAAACGGTGTACGTTTAGGGATTTGTTGATTTCGCAAGTAGAGAGTTATGCGCAGGCTATACAAGAGGGTAATCCAGAAGCTTATACGCCAATTATGGTGAGATAGTTATGAGTAATGAGCAAAATAAGTTAGTTGTTTCAGGCACTGATGATATATATCGTGGAAGTAAAAATTTGGTGCTTGTTATTTATGATATTGTAGATAATAAACAGCGAGTTAAGTTTGTTAAATTTATTGAGGCTTATGGAGTACGTGTACAGAAGTCGGCTTTTGAATGTATGTTAGAACGAAGTTTGTATGATAAATTGTGTAAATTGGCGCCACGATATATTGATGTAACAACAGATTCGTTACGAATTTATCGTTTGACAGGCAGTATGAATGTGAAACAGTGGGGGCTTACTGTAAAAATGGAAACGGATGATCCGTTTGTTGTCTTTTGATTCGCTTAGGCTATTAGTTTTTATGGTATATAATGAGTATGTGAAAGTATGATTTATATAAATTAGTCATAGCTGGGATATTTTGTAGAAAAGTGGTGGGGAGTATGGAAATAGCTAAGAAAGTAAATGCCAAATCAATCCAAATAAAGGTGCCAAAAGATATAAAGTACAAATTAGATGCTATTTTTTAGAATGGAATTTCTACAGCTCAGGCAATGAAAATGATTGCAACGCAGATTGCTAATACAGGATATTCACCGTTTACCCTTATGTAATATGAATAGTATACTCGCCCAGTCAGTGAAGAGACTAAAATAATTTTAAGAAGGGATGAAAATAAAATATTAGGTATAGAACCTGATGATAGTGATGTGTACACAGATGAGACTAGCTTAATCAATGCTATTAGCAAAAATTTAAGATATAGGTAGTTGCCATGAAGTATATGTTAGACACGAAAAGAGATTATATTTAAGATTTGTAGAAGTAAGAAATTATGAGATGTTACATAGTAAAAGTAAAAAATAATTGTGAGGGATTCTCATATAGTTAGGAAGCAGGTGCCTCGAATGAAGGATACAAATATATATTTCCTTAACCACAGCGGTGTCGTTATTGATGATGGTCGACGCTGTTATGTGTTTGACTATTATAAAGATCCGAAGGGAATCGTACAGAGCCTTTATACAGAAGGTCGGGAGTTGTGGTTCTTTGTCAGTCATTCCCATGGCGACCATTATAATCCAGAAGTCTTTTCTTTTGACAGTAAAAAAGCTGTTTATGTAGTTCATGCAGCTATTAGTTTGCCTCAAGGACTGTCTGGCCGGACTTATAGTCTTAGCCCTTATGATGTTCAGCTTATTGATGAAGTTGAGGTGCATATGTATGGCTCGACGGATGAAGGCGGTTCTTTCTATGTGGATACAGGACGTAAGCAGTTTTTTCATGCAGGGGATTTGAACTGGTGGTATTGGATGGAAGATATTGAAGCGAATAAACGGCAGGCAACGATAGATGCCCGCAGGGAATTAGATAAGCTTACCCATATGGCAGTGGATGTGGCTTTCTTTCCAGTGGATGCTCGCTTGGAAACCGCTCGTGAGTGGGGTGCTTTGTCTTTTTTGCGCCGGGTGAAAGTAAGAAAGGCTTTTGTGCCGATTCATAGTAATGGCCTCTTGTGGCAGCCATCTGTCTATTTTAAGGCCTTATATGAAGACGTGCCTTTATGGATTCCTAAAATGGATGGAGAAATGGTAACTGTTTAGTTTTTTTATGAGCGTACAAGACTAGACAGATTTGCTATAATAATAGAATAACAGTGATAAGTGTTGGGCTTCTGTTACCGTGGTAATGGGAGCCTTTTGTATATAGTAAATAGACAAGTGATGCTATAGATATGGATAAAAAAGAAAGAAACAAACAGAAGCATAAACGGCGAGGCCTAGCTAATATAGTGCTAGTGGTAATGGGCTTGCTTTTTCTCTTTGCCTATCCTTTTAGGGCCAATCTTTGGGGGGCTTTACTTATGCATATAAGTGGAGCGGCCCTTATTGGTGGCTTAGCGGATTGGTATGCGGTGACGGCTTTGTTTTCTAAGCCCTTAGGGATTCCCTATAAAACGGCTATATTACCGCGCAGCAAGGATCGTTTGATTGAGGCTGCTCGTACTATGATGGTAGATGAACTTTTAAGGCGGTCATCCGTATATAAAATTATTAAGCAGGAAGAGGTACCTAGGCGGGTCCTGGCTTTTTTGGTAAGCCCTAAGGGGCAGACAGATTGTCAGCCTATTTTTGTAGAAATGGAAAGGATAGGTCAGCTTTTGTTAAAGCATCCGTCTATTCGAGAAGAAATTAGCCAGTTAGCGTCAACAAGTGCTAAGGATTGGCAGGTGTCGCCTCTTTTAATACGTTTAGGCCAAGTGGTTATGAAAACGGAGACGATGGATAGGCTTTGGCGTGCTGGTAATCAGATAGTACGGCATCTGCTATTGGCTACATCGATACGGCCTTATTTGGCAGCGATGATTGGGCTTGTTATGGAGCGTTACGCAGAAAAATCTTTTTGGCGGGAGCTTTTATTGGCTATGGGTAGCCAGTCTCTATCTCCAGAAGCCCTAGTGGATAAGATTTGTCAGAAGGGGGCCGCTTATTTAGAGAAGCAGGAAGATCTTTCGTCCCCTTTGGGGCAATTCGTTTATAAGAAGTTAGAAAATGCCTTACTTACTTTTAGTCAAAGGTCAGATTGGCAGGCTCAGGTTGAAGCACAAAAGGGGCCTTGGGTGGTTAAGTGGCTTAGTCGCCTTAGTCAGTTGACGGAAGACTTAGATTGGACTTTGTATATGGAGAAAGGGCGACGACTTCTCCTCTATATGGGGAAAAAGGTTCTTTTAGATTCTAAACAGATGGAGCGGTTAGAGGATTTTATGCTTTGGCAGATTGTGCCCTTACTGCGGTATATACGTCCTTTCGTAGATAAGGCGGTTACTAGTGAATTAGGTTCTTATTCGCCAGATAAGATAAGTCGTACCATTCAAGATAAGTTGTATAATGACTTACAAATGGTGCGTATTAATGGCTCTATGGTAGGGGCTGTATTAGGTGGCGTGTTTTATCTTGTTACTTTGCTGGTTAAGGGAGGTCTATGGTGATGGAAAAGGAACAAAAGCCCTTAGCTGAAGGCCGAACCATAAGACTGGTGACAAGTAAACGCCATCGGTTAGCTAATATTATTTTGGCTTTATCGGCTTTCATCTATATGCTAGTTTATATAGGCCAGTTTTATGTCAATGGGGCTTGGTACGAAGCTCTTTATTGGATGTCACAATCGGCCTTAGTAGGTAGTTTGGCGGATTGGTTTGCGGTAACAGCGCTCTTTCGTAAGCCCCTGGGTTTTCCTTATCATACGGATTTAATCGCTCGTAACAGGGGACGTATGGTAGATATGGTGGTATCCTTAGCGGAAAGTCGCCTTTTGTCGGTAGAACGGTGCCGGATTTTAATTGAAGGGATAGCCTTTGACCGCTTAATTCATACCTATATCAATAGTTCCTTAGGACAAGCCAGTTTAGGAAGATTGCTACAGACCTTGTTACATACGGTTTGGCAGAGTCGGACGAGTAGGGATTGGGCGCAAGCAGGGGGGCAAGGCTTACGGTCCTTTTTACAAAAACAGGCGATAGTACCTGTCTTAAGACAGGTGGTTATGGCGATTTGCCAAGACAATCGATATGAACGTTTTTGTATTCTTGTCTTAAAGTCTTTGCAGGAAGGGCTGCAGTCGCCACGGTTGCGAAATTGGATACAGGCCTTGATTGATCAAGAAATAGAGCGAAAAAAGACAAGCTTTTTGTCAGCCTTGCTTATAAATGTTTCCCAGGCAGCGGATATCATAAATAGTCGAGATATGGCAGATACTCTACTAAAGGAGTTGGATGCTTTAATGACTCGTTGGCAACAGCCTAATAGTCAAGAACGGCAGGCTTGGCTTAAGGCTTGGGCAGAGCCTTTATCTGCTTTGATGGAAACGGATGCCTTTATAGGGACGGTAGAAGGTGTTTGGCAGGCTTGGGTTAAGGAAGAAGCTTGGGGCGATTTGTTGGAAAAGGTAGTTTTTTCTCATTTGTCCCGTTTAGTTGTGCCCGAAGAAGGGGTAAGCCCTTTGGCAGAAGTAACCAGTCGCGCTTTGCAGGATGTATGGAATGCAATCTATGCAGATGAGACGGCTAGAACAAATCTTAATAAAACCATCCAGACTGCTTTAGTTGAGGCCTTAACTAAGAGTCATATCTTTGTAGGGCTTGTCATTCGTCAAGTCTTGGAAGGACTGAGTACAGAACGGTTTATTCGCTTTATTCAAGAAAAGGTTGATGACGACTTAAGTTGGATTCGTATTAATGGGGCCATCGTTGGTTCGCTCTGTGGCTTTTTCTTGTGGGCTTTTTTGACTTGTGTGTATAATCCGTTGTTAGCTTTTTGGGGTCTGTAATTAATGTCAGCGTATAAGAAACAGGGAGATTAGTTTGTTTTCTTGAGGCGCTGTTGCCTAGTGAGTCGGCTAGCTTTTGGTGGGTAATACATTTTATTTTAAAATTAGATTGCATCCCTATTAGGGACTTGTCTATGATAAAATATAGGGTGAATATATGTAGCATCAATACAAGGAGAACTTATGATACCCTTTCGGTTTATACAATGTGGTGATTTGCACTTAGGTGCCCCTTTTAAATCTATGCCCACCTTGTCGTCCTCCATGGATGAAGTCTTAAGGCGGGCGACCTATCGCTCTTTTGAAAATATTGTAAAATTAGCTGTTACCAATCGGGTAGATGCCCTTTTTATTACGGGCGATATTTATAATACAGATGACCATAATATTGAGGCGCAAGTCTTTTTTAGCCGGTGTTGCCATCAATTAGCTCAAGCAGATATTCCAGTGTATTTGATTCATGGTAATCATGATTTGTTGCAAGAGAATACGAATAGAATCGCTTTGCCTAAGAATGTGCGTGTGTTTGATGGGTCTGGTAAGGAACGGTATCCCTTAGTCGTGCATGGACAAGAAGTGGCGGCTGTATATGGTATGAGCCTAAGTCCTGAAACGGTTCGCATGGATTGTGTAAAGCGCTTAACGCCTCAGCAGACGGATACCTACTCCATAGCCTTATGGCATGGTACGGTAGGGGCACAGCCAGCGCATGAGGTGGTGGCTCCTTGTTCTTTAGAGGCTTTAAAGAATGCTGGCTTTGATTATTGGGCGCTTGGACACATTCATAAACGGCAGGTGCTAAATGAAATGCCTTATGTAGTCTATGCGGGAAATTCCCAAGGCTTACATCGTAAGGAAGTGGGGGCTAAAGGCTGTTATCTAGTGCAGGTAAGTAGTAATGGTCATTGTGAACTGCGATTTAAAGAGACAGAAGCTGTCCGTTTTGAGTCAGTGACCATAGATATTTCAGGGCTAAGCGCTATGAGTGATATCGAGGCAATGCTACGCCATGAACAGGAAGTTTTGCGACGTTATAAGAAGCCTTGTCTTATGGATATTACATTTACAGGCAGGGGATCTTTACATAGTCTATGTGCCGATGAAACAGTGCGAAAGAGTTGGCTAGATATGCTTATAGAAGGCGAACAAGGCTTGCCTAATTTTATCGTGCCTATTCGTATGGATGACCAGTCTCGCCCAGATATTGACCTTGTGGAACGGCGTCGTTTGCATGATATGGCAGGCGATTATTTAATTGCTTATGATAAAACGGCTAAGCAAGAGCCAGCAGATTGCTTGGCTAGTCTAAGAGAGATATTGGAAAATCGGCCAGAAGCTAAACGTTTAGGCGCCTATAAGTCTTTCTTGACAGATGACTTATTAGAAAAAGCCTTGTCGCGTGCGGAATTAGAAGGGGCATTAAAGTTAGTAGGAGATATGGATGAAGATTAAAGATATTTACATCAATGAATATGGTCCGTATCACGATTGGTCCTTTACCATGGGGCAAGGGGTACAGCTTTTTTATGGCTCCAATGAAAGTGGAAAGACGTCTTTATTAAAGGCGCTTAGAGGTTTGCTCTTTGGTACAAAGGGGCGAGGTCGAGCCGATGTGCACGGTCATTTAACTGTTACCCATAAGGGGGACGATTACCGTATTGGCCGGCAAGGTAAGACCTTGGACTTTTATAAGCTGGGCCAGCCGGCGATTGCAGAAGAGCCCTCTACTTACTGGTGGTATGGGTTAGATTATAAGACCTATGATCGAGTGTTTGCCATTACACTAGAGGATTTGCAGGGCGCTGATATTATCTCTGAAGTTGATATTCGGGCCCGTTTCTTTGGCGCTTCTGGTGGTGAAAAACTAGGGACCGCAGTTAAGGAATTAGAAGCCGCCTCGGCTGGACTCTTGGTGGCATCGGCTAATGGAAAGCGTAAGATTAATGTCTTATTAGAGGCGTTAAAAGAGAAAAAAGAAGCACTGGCCCAGCTAGAAAAGAAAGAAACGGATTATTTAGCTCTGCAGCAGAAGTTAGAAGGAACGACAAAAACAGAAGAGGAGTTACAAGAACGCTTAAATGAATGGCAAGAGTACACGGATAGCATCGATATGGTGCTCCGCGCTTGGGATACGTATAAGCGGGCAGAAGAAGCCAAGAGTAAGATGGCTGAGCTGGCGGATACGAAAAAGCTAGATAGAGAGGCCTTCTTAACCCTAGATGCTCAACTGGCTAATTGTCAGGAGCATATGCGAATTTGGCGGGGTAAAGAAGAAGACCTCATGCCTGATCATTTTTCTCCCGATTCGCCCATTGGTCAGTATAGTCGAGAAATAGAGGACTTGTATGCTGATCTGTCCAAGTGGAAGCAACTGGATAAGGAATGTGCTCAAGGTGATGCTTATATACAAAAGGTACGAGAACGCTTGGCTTTATCGCGCCGTATGTATACGGCTTGGCGGGCCGATCGGGCTATGCCAGAGGTGGTCAACTGGATAGAAGGGGAACGTTGTGCCAATGAATTGCGCCGCACAAGGGAAGCCTATGACCAGTGGAAGACAAGGCAGCCCCAATGCCCTGTGGAATTGCAAAATGCTAAGGACGTTAAGACGGCTAAAGAACAGTTAGATAAAAAAGTAGAGGATTGTAATCAGTTACAAGCCCTATTTTTAGAAAAGCAAACGGGTCAACTAACAGCCAAAAGGCAAGAGGCTGAAACAAGTAAAAATCACTTGTGGTATGGACTAGCAGGGCTTTGCTTTGCCTTGGCTATCATTAGTGGTGTAATGGGACTTATGGGGCTTTCCTTAGGCTTTGTAGGCTGTAGTGTCTTCTTGGCTGCGGCTATTGGGCTAGGTGCCTATGGATGGTATAACCAGCGAAACAAGCTAGCAGAAAATCTAGGGCAAGAACGGAGTCAAGAAGAATTAGATCGAGTTATGGTGGATTTAGTTAAGCCTTATGGGTGGACCTTGCCAGAATCGGTTGAAGCCATGGATGCTATTAAAAAGGAAGTCGAAGAGGAGCGCAAGCAGTATTATAGCTATGATGTGGAGCTTGCTAAGTATCATGGCTATGAGCAGCAGGAAGCCGCTTGGCGTGAAGAAGGTCGTAAGCTAGAAGCGGATAGTAGTCAGGCCCTAGCCAATTGGCAGGCTTGGTTGCCAGAGGCCGCTAGTCAGATACTCATGGATAGCGATTTCTTTGGTATGAAGCAGGAATACGACCAGTATATGGAACAGTATCATACTTTAGAAGGCTATGAAAAGCGATTAGCTGACCATAAGGAAGCCTTACGTGAGATTGTGGATAGGGCACGGGAGTTATGGACTAATTTAGGCATACATGCAGTGCCAACCATGGTTGAGTTACGGCGTATTTATTTAGCTTTGCAGACCTTTAAGAAAAATCAAATTCGTTGGGAGCAAAAGGAATCCCAGCGTAAGACCTATCGGGATGAATACGATATATGGAACCGCAAGGAAAAGGAACTCTTAATTGAGCAGCAGGACCTCTTGCAGCGAGCCGGTATTGATACGGCTGGTGAATATAGGAAACGTTTGCTGGCACAGGATCAATATAAACAGTGGGATACGATTTATCAGCAGAGCCGTGTGCAGTTAGACTTATTGGCACCAACCGGTGAACGGCGTGAGTTATTGTATCGGCGGTTGAAGAGTGGTAATAAAAAGAAATGGCAGAAAGAAAGCCAGCGCGGGCAAGAAGAGATAGCTAGCTTATCCAAGCGCTTAGCGTCTCTTTATGAAGAACGAGGGCAAGTGCAGGAAGAAATGCGGCAGATTGGTCTTGATACAACTATGGCTAAGACTTTGCAGCAAAAGGAACAGTTAGAAAATGGACTTAAGCAGACCTTAGAGGATTGGGCTACGCAGGTTTTAATTGCTACCTTTATGGAGCGGGCACAGGCTGACTATGAAAAAGATAAGCAGCCTAAGGCTTTGGAACGGGCATCTCGTTATATTTCGCTTTTGACAAAGGGGGCTTATCAGTTAGATACAGCTCAGGTAAGTCGTGGTGTTCATGTGATTGATAAGAGCGGGCAACGAGTGCCGGCTAGCAAGTGGAGTAGTGGGCTCGCGGATCAAGTCTATTTGGCCATTCGTTTGAGTTTAGCCCAGGCCTTCGGTGAGCAGGTAGAGCCTTTGCCTATTATCTTGGATGATATATTAGTACGGTTTGATGAAGAACGGAGTCAGTCTGCCTTGCGTTTGTTGGCGCAGTTAGCAAAGACAGAACAAATTTTGATCTTTACTTGTCATAAACGGGTTTTGGAATTAGCACAAAAGATAGAAGGGATTGACTGTTATCAGTTATCGCAGACACAAGTTGAGCGCCTATAGGTACTTTCTGTTAATTGTGTTATGCAATATATAATGCCAGAGCATGGAAATGGTCAAGGCTCTCTCGGCTCAGTCCTAGCGGAAGGTCGCCTGTGAGAGACATTGACCGCTTCGTGAATTAGTACCTAGAGAGTAATAGTATTGGCTTGTATACTAATTTTAACAATTAATAATCAATAGAAGAAAAGCAAGCTTTAGTTAGGCTTAAAAGGGATGAAAGTTGACATTGTTATATGGTGAGCTTATATAAACTGTGTTATAATTAAGTATAACTTTTGTATAAAGGCAGGAGGAGTCATTCATGATTGAACGTTATACCCGTGAAGAAATGGGTCATATTTGGAGTGAACGCAATGAGTTCCAGCAGATGTTGGAAGTTGAAATTTTGGCTTGTGAAGCGCAGGCTCAGTTAGGAAATATTCCTAAGGAAGCGGTTAAGGTTATCCGTGAAAAAGCAGATTTTGAAGTGGAACGGATTCATGAAATTGAAAAGGAAACCAATCATGATATTATTTCCTTTTTAACAGCTGTTGGGGAATATGTAGGTGATGAAGCCAAGTATATCCATTTAGGTATGACGTCTACCGATGTGAAGGATACAGCTATGGGCGTTATGATGAAGCAGGCTTGCGACATCATTCTTCGCGACTTGCATACTTTTCATGATGTGTTAAAACGCCGAGCCGTTGAGTTTAAACATACACCGATTATTGGTCGTACCCATGGGATTCATGCAGAACCAACGACGTTTGGTCTTAAGATGTTATTGTGGATGGCTGAAATCGAACGGGATATTGAACGCTTAGAACATGCAAAGAAGGTTGTTGCTGTTGGTAAGTTGTCTGGTGCTGTTGGGACCTATTCGGTTATTGATCCAGCTGTTGAAAAATATGTATGTGAAAAATTAGAATTAACGCCTGTTAAAATTGCCACGCAGGTTGTACAGCGTGACCGTCATGCTGAACTATGTACGACTTTGGCTATTATTGCTAGTACCTTAGATAAGATTGCCTTAGAAGTTCGTCATTTGCAGCGTACAGAAGTGCGTGAAGCAGAAGAATATTTTAGCCCTAAACAAAAGGGGTCTTCTGCTATGCCTCATAAACGGAATCCAATTACGTGTGAACGTATTTGTGGATTGGCTCGTGTGGTACGTGGTAATGCACAGGCCGCTTTGGAAGATGTGGCTTTATGGCATGAACGTGATATTTCTCATAGTTCTGTTGAACGTGTTATTTTACCAGACAGCACGATTACGGTTGATTATATGTTAAGCTTAGCAACGAAGGTTATTGATAAGTTGTTAGTTTATCCAGATAAGATGATGCAGGATTTGAACTTAACGGGTGGCTTGATTTACAGTCAGCGTATCTTAACGGCTTTAGTTGATAAAGGGGCTTTCCGTGACCAAGCCTATCGTTGGGTACAGCGTAATGCTATGGCGCGCTGGTTAGAAGGCAAGGACTTTAATAAGGGTCTTAAGAATGATGAAGATATTAAGAAGTACTTAACGGATGAAGAAATTGATGCTTGCTTTGATCCGCATGCGACATTGATGCATGTTGATGAAATATTCGCACGGTTCGGCTTGTAAAATCTTAATGTAAAAAGTCAAGAGTCTATACATTCTCTTGGGTGAATAGATAATGAGAGCACATACAACCCTCGCGAGCTGGTGCTAACGCAAGGCTCTTTAACGGGTTGTATGTGCTCTCTTCGTTTATTGTGTGCGAGAAGTATAGACTCTTTTTAACTAATAAAGATATAGAGGATTTTACAAGGCGAATGGAGCTTATGGGAAAAGGGCGAGGTTAGAGTTTAAGGGCTTGTAAAATTTCGGTTAGATTCCTTTTGGCATAAATAATGCGAACAATATAGATTATGTTAGCACTAGTATCTGGATAGTAGTACATGATATAGTTTCCGATTATTTTTTTTCTGATAGGTAGGTTAGGAAGAAAGTTATTATGGATGGGTAAACCACTTTCAGGAAAATGGCAAGCTTCTTGAATAGCTGTTTCTAGTTTGTTCTTAAAATGAATGGCAGCTGGTTGATTAGCTAGGTCTTCTGTGATGTATTTAATGATTAATTCTACATCTTGTTGAGCTAGGTGCGTTAGGCGAAAAGTGAATTTGTTATTGGATGCCATATTTGCTCCAAATTTCGTTTAAAGCGGTTGAGCCATTGACTGTTTCTTTATTTTTTATGTCGGTAAGGCCTTCCATGAGTAGTTTAGCTTCGTAAATTTTTTGCATCGTTTTTTCATAGTAGTCTATGTTCATAACTACTAGTGATCCATAGCCATTTTTAGTTACATAGATAGGGCCGTTTTCTTTGGCACAGCGTTGTTCTATATCTTTTGTGTTTTTTAAATCACGCATAGGGATAATTTGCATAGTATCAACTCCTTTGTGGCTATATTATAGTATAAATTTAGCCATAATAACAAGAGGGGATATTTATAAGGTGAGCGGTGCTTATGGAAAAAGGGATGATAGGATATTCTTCTATTGACAGATAAAGGATAGTTACATGGTATAGGGGGAGTTATGGTGCCTAAGAGAGAAGAGTTATTGCGACTTTTGTATAGGCAGCCTATGCCTACTAATTTTACTATTAGGTAATTAGATCAATTAATGAAGAAGTGTGGTTGTGAAAAATTTTCTGGAGGTAGAGGGTCTGGGATTGGAAGCGGCTGATGAAGGAATCACAATGAATCAATTTGTTGCTCAAGCTATTAATGAAAAGCTTGAGCGGAAGGTATTATAGATAATTAAAAATACTGTATACATGGTTAGTAGCGCTTGTCTTTTTTCTTTATGGGGTGTAGAATAATAAAATAATTTTATAGACGGCAAAGAGGCCGATAGTTACGTAAGTAGCTATCGGCCTCTTTGCTTTTTAGAAAAAGGAGAGGGGAGATATGTATGAATAGCGGTGATACAGCGTTTATGCTAATTGCTATGGCTATGGTTATGTTAATGACACCAGCTATTGCTTTGTTTTATGGAGGTATGGTACGTGTTAAGAATGTGTTAAATACGATTATGCAGTGCATTGTAGTTATGGGCCTCGTATCAACACAGTGGATTTTAGGTGGGTATAGCTTGTCTTTTGGGCCTGACCTAGGTCATTTGGTAGGAAATTTGGATTGGTCTTTGTTTACGGGGGTCGGCTTAGCGGCAAATGAGACGTATGCAGCGACAATACCGCATGCATTATTTGCTCTTTTTCAAATGATGTTTGCTATTATTACGGTAGGTATTATTTCTGGGTCTTTTGTAGAACGAATTAAGTTCTGGCCTTTCTTTTTATTTGCTTTGATTTGGACAACTATTGTATATGATCCAGTGGCGCATTGGGTATGGGGCGATGGTGGCTGGCTTAAGGATAAGGGAATTTTAGATTTTGCTGGCGGTACCGTTATTCATATTTTGTCGGGGGTGTCTGGTCTAGTGGTGGCCTTAGTTGTTGGTAAGCGGGCTGGCTATGGTCGTATGCCGATGATTCCTCATAATTTGCCTCTTATTATTATGGGTATGGCTTTTTTGTGGTTTGGTTGGTTTGGCTTTAATGGAGGTAGCGCCTTAGCAGCTAATGGTATAGCTGCCCATGCTATGGTGACGACACAGACAGCCGCTGGAATTGGCTTACTTGCTTGGATTGGTCTTGAGACGTGGGCAACTGGTAAACCGACGACCTTAGGCGCTGCATCAGGAGCCGTGTCTGGCTTAGTTGCTATTACGCCAGGAGCTGGTTTTATACCTGTTTGGTCTTCGCTTATTATAGGTGCTTTAGGTGGTGTGGTATGTTTCTTTGCGGTGACGCAGTTAAAAAATAAACTTCGCTATGACGATTCCTTAGATGCTTTTGGCATTCATGGTATTGGCGGTATTTGGGGGGCTATAGCTACAGGTTTATTTGCTAGTAAAGAGATAAATCCAGCTGGTGCGGATGGCCTTTTCTTTGGCAATATCGAACAGCTATGGATTCAAATCTTAGGTGTATTAGCTTGTCTTGTCTTTGCCGTAGTTGTTACCTATATTGTGATAAAGCTGATGACCTTGTGTATGCGAGTGCGGGCTGATGAAGGAGAACAGATTGTAGGTATGGATACTATGGAACATGGAGAACGGGGCTATGCTTATATGGATTCCTTAGGTGCTCTCAGCTTTTCTAATCCGTTAACGGAAGGATGTAAACATAAATTATAAATAAGGGATTATAGGACTCATTAATTTTGATGAATGAATTTAATAGTGTAACATAGCTTATATAAACGATGGCGCCTTCAATATAGAAAAGAATGGCTTTTCTGCCAAGTGTTAAGGATGACCCAAACGCGTATAGAGAAAAGAGACACTGTGATGCAGCTTAGTACAGAATTGGTGACAGGTCTATTAAATTATGAATCTATGAATGAGTTCTTACGACTATATATTGCTTACATTAAAGTAAGTAATAAAAATAGATAGAAGAAAAGTAGGCAATAAGGGGCGGTATAAAATGGGAACCAGTGATAAGAAAATTTATCGGATAGAGATTATTACGAGACCAGAGCGGCTAGAAGATTTAAAAGATGCCTTGCGAGCTGTACGCGTGACGGGTATGACGGTATCACAGGTGTATGGCTGTGGTCTATCAACAGGCTTTCGCGAAGTGTATCGTGGACAGGCTGTAGAGGTCAATTTGTTACCTAAGGTAAAAGTAGAAATCGTAGCCTGTGAAATAGATCCAGATATTATTATTGAAGCCGCTACTAAGGCTTGTCACACAGGACAGATTGGTGACGGTAAAATCTTTGTTACTGAAGTGGCTGATGCGGTACGGATTCGTACGGGGGAACGGGGGCCAGCTGCCATTATGGACCGGCAGGAAGAAAGTGCGATTGTAGATAAACGGGTGTCGGGAAATTATAAGGATTAGAACTACGATTTGAAAGACGCTGTATTTTAGTCTATAATTAGGTGTAATAGTTTGCACAAGAACCGTTACATTTGTGTACTTAGAGGCGTTGTGCATCGTAGAGAGGATTGAGTAATTATGGCAACAAGTATGGTAATCGGTACCCAATGGGGCGATGAAGGAAAGGGTAAGGTTGTTGACTATCTAGCAGAACAGGCAGATGTCGTTGTTCGCAGTCAAGGTGGTAACAATGCAGGTCATACCGTTGTAGTTGATGATAAGGCATTTGCCCTTCGGTTATTACCAAGTGGCATTTTATATAATGATAAGATTAATATTGTAGGACCAGGCGTTGTTATTGATCCTAAGGTATTACTTGGTGAAATCGCTAATTTGAAAAAAGAAGGTAAATCCGCTGATTCCCTTCGTATTTCTGACCGCGCTCATGTGATTTTCCCTTATCATAATCGCTTAGACGAAGCAGAAGAAGCCTCAAAAGGAGCTCTTAAGGTAGGTACGACGAAAAATGGTATCGGACCATGCTATGCTGATAAGGTTAATCGTGTAGGTATCCGCATCTGCGACTTGATGAATGAAGATGTGTTTAAAGAAAAATTAGCTTACAACGTCAAGATTAAAAATAAAATTTTGACAGATGTATATGGTTTTGAACCAGTTGATTTTGATCAGATTTTAAAAGACTATTTGGCTTATGCAGAAGAATTACGGCCAATGGTATGTGATACACAAGCTCTTTTGATAGAAGCTATTAAGTCTGGTAAAAAAGTTCTATTTGAAGGGGCACAAGCAACCATGCTTGACCTTGACCATGGCACCTATCCATTCGTTACAAGTTCACATCCTTTGTCTGGCGGTGCCTCTGTAGGGGCTGGTGTTGGACCAAACTACTTAAAGAACATTTACGGTGTTGTTAAAGCGTATACGACTCGTGTTGGGGCAGGTCCATTCCCATCTGAATTGTTAGATGAAACAGGCGAATTACTTCGTCAGACTGGTCATGAATTTGGTACGGTTACGGGTCGTCCTCGCCGTACGGGCTGGTTGGACTTAAAAGTTGTATCTTATGCAGCTGGTCTTAATAGTTTGGATTATTTGGCTATTACTCGCTTAGATATTTTAGATAAATTACCAGAAATCAAAATCTGTGTTGGCTATACCCATAATGGAGAAGAAGTAAAAGGCTTCCCAGCTGACTTGCATTTCTTAGAAGAATGCAAACCAGTCTATGAAACCTTACCAGGCTGGCAGACAGATATTAGTGGTATTCGTGAATATGCTAAATTACCAGAAAACGCACGCCGTTATGTAGAACGTATCGCAGAAGTAACAGGTGTACCTTTGGGTATCGTATCTGTAGGTCCAAATCGGGAACAGACTATTGTTCTTGAAGAAGGTTTCCAGAAGAAATAAATGATGAATACCAATCATAAAAAAGTAGAAGCAGTGACGGGAACGTCACTGCTTCTTGCTATAGCGCTTTTGGCGCAGAGTTTACGTATATTCTTTCCTTATCTGCCACGAGTGGGCACTCAGTTTCTTATTGGCAGTCTCGTTGGCATGACGGAAGTATTAGCTGCTTGGAGGTATGGCTTAGGTAAGGGGTTGGTTATTGCTTGGGTGACGCCTTGTGTAGCCTTTATACAGGGGATGTTACCATTACCTTTATTTATTCCTATTGTAGGGGTAGCCGCTAGTGGCTATGTGGCCGTTGTCTATTATTTAAAATGTTTTATTGGTTATCGTCTGTCCTTAGTAGCGGTTGTAGCCGCTCTTGTTAAGTGTGGATTAGCCTATGGCGGTTTTTCTTTGCTATTTATCTGGTTGGTTTTTCCGCTTAAGTTGCAACAAGCTATTCTTCTTTCTATGGGCTGGCCACAGATTGTAACGGGCAGTATTGGTGTAGTATTAGCTCAGTTTATAATGCGGCGGTTGTTAGCGAATAATAGGTAAATGTAATAATAAAATAGGAATATAATTCTAAAAAGCGTAAAAAGTAACAAAAGGTTGGAATCCATTCCGACCTTTTGTTGCTTTTAGGAGAAATTAGGAAAGTAGTATTAATTTATAAAATAATAGCAGTCTTGCTCAATTGATAAATTTCTGTTATCATTAAATTAATTTCATAAGGAAACACTAGGGGAGCCATATGGCTGAGAAGATGTACGCATCTGACCCTTCGAACCTGTTAGGTTAATACCTGCGTAGGAAAGTGATACAACCGTCTTAGTTGCCGCCCAATACGTTGGGCGGCTTTTTTTATTGCTTTTTATAAGGAGACGAGACAATGGCCACACAAATGCAATTGGCGAGAGCTGGGAAAATAACAAGAGAAATGCAAGCAGTAGCAAAGCAGGAAGGCATCGATGTTAACCTACTTCGTAAGCGGATAGGTGATGGACAGGTCGTTATCTGTGCTAATGTAAATCATAAGGGACTCACGCCTTACGGCGTTGGTAAGGGACTACGGGTGAAAGTCAATGCCAATATTGGTACGTCGAGTACCTATCCAGATATAGAGCCAGAACTTGAAAAGTTAGCTGAAGCGGTTCGTTGTGGGGCTCATTCTGTAATGGATTTATCTACTGGCAATCATATTGATGAATCTCGGCGGGCAATTATTGCCCATTCACCAATTATGGTAGGAACGGTGCCTATTTATCAGGCCACGGTAAAGGCCATTAAGGAGCGAGGGGCCGTGGTAGACATGACTGTTGAGGACTTATTAGAAACCATTGAAAGGCAGGCTAAAGACGGTGTCGATTTTATGACCATTCATTGTGGGGTAACAAGAGCGGCTGTAAAAGCCATGCGTGAAGAAGGACGACTTATGGATATCGTTAGTCGAGGCGGGTCTTTTATAGCTGGCTGGGTGCTTCATAATAAGGCAGAAAATCCCTTGTATGAACATTTTGATGAAATTCTTTCTATCTGTGAAAGGTATGATGTTACACTGAGTCTAGGTGATGGTATGCGGCCAGGTTGCTTAGCTGATGCCAGCGATAGGGGCCAGATTACTGAATTATTAACGCTAGGTGAGTTAACACAGCGGGCTTGGGATCGAGGCGTGCAGGTTATGATTGAAGGGCCTGGGCATGTGCCGTATGACCAAATTGAAGCCAATGTAAAAATGGAAAAAGAATTGTGCCATGGAGCTCCTTTTTATGTGTTAGGGCCTTTGGTCACAGATATAGCTCCTGGCTATGACCATATTACAGCGGCTATTGGTGGCACCTTGGCGGCGACGGCAGGAGCGGATTTCTTATGTTATGTGACACCAGCAGAACACTTGGCCTTGCCGACAATTGAAGATGTGCATACAGGTGTTATTACTAGTCGTATAGCAGCTCATGCAGCAGATGTTGCCAAAGGCCTTCCTGGGGCTAGAGACTGGGATATAGCTATGGCTAAGGCCCGTAAGGTTTTGGATTGGGATAAGCAGTTAGCATTAGCCATTGATCCAGCTTATGCAGCTAGTAAGCGGTCGGCTCGTAATACGCCAGATGAAGGTGCTTGTTCTATGTGTGGTGATTATTGTGCAGTAGAGATTATGAATAGCTATTTGCATGAGGATAAATAAGTTAGTTCAAACTAGTTATGTTAGGTATACCTGAGTATTGTAAACGCTATTATAATAGTTGACCACTTTTTATAAGTGGCTGGTTAGGTCATTCGCTTTGGGTAAGAGATAATGATATAGGTGAAAATATATGGTATCTATTAGAGAGAGAGACTAGGTAGATATGAATCAATTAGTTATGACTAGGCAAAAAAAGTTAACGTTAACAGCTGTATTTGTGGCTGCTTGTGTTATCCTGTCGCCATTTGCAATTCCTTTAGGCAGTGTCCGCCTTTATCCTATGCAGGCCTTATGTAATGTCGTGCTGGCTGTGTTCTTAGGGACACGGTATAATGTATCGGCTGCTTTTTGTACATCCTACCTGCGTAATGCCTTAGCTTTAGGTTCTCCGTTGGCATTTCCTGGCAGTATGGTAGGAGCTTTCTTGTCGGGGCTTGTGTATAGGTATACGAAAGTGATTTGGCTTACTGCCTTAGCTGAAATTATAGGGACAGGTTTGATTGGCGCCGCTTTTGCCTATCCCTTAATGGTCTTGGTATTTGGAAAAGCCTTGGCTCTTATGACTTTGGTTCTCTCTTTTACGGCTAGCTCAGCTGCTGGTGCTGTCTTGGGCGCTTTGCTTTTGTATATGTTAAAAGCGCGGAAGTATAAATAAAATCTATCTTTACAATGGTTTTAAAACTCGTACGCTAATAATAAATAGCGAGTTCGAAAAGTATAGATAGGTAAATTTATTCTTAGGAGGAAAGTCGATATGAAGGGATATCGTAGTATACCAGTTATTTATATGCGGGGCGGTACGAGTAAGGGAGCTTATGTGGACTTAGCTGATTTATCAGCTGATGCGGCGATTCGAGATAAGGAGATTTTATCTTTATATGGCAGCCCAGATAAGCGCCAAATTGATGGGCTAGGCGGGGCTGATCCGTTGACGAGTAAAGTGGCCTTGCTTACCCCATCTAAACGTGAGGATGCGGACGTAGATTATACATTTGGTTATGTTGGTGTTGATAAGCCCGTCGTAGACTACGAAGGTAATTGTGGTAAAAGATAGTGTTAGCTCATAAGAAGAATGGTATAAATTATAAAGCTATAAGCACCACATAAAATAAATCTACATTTAAAGAAAGCCCTATCTCCCGTTAAAGAGCCTTACGATAGTATAGCTCGCGAGGGGGATAGGGCTTTCTGTTTTTTTTCCTGCCTTATAGCGGAAACATATAATAAGCAAATAAGATAGCCAGCGGCATAGTAATAGCAGAAAAGACGGTTGTTGCCATGGTAATCTGCGTCGCAAATTCAGGGTTATTATGGGTTTCATAAGCAATAAGAGCGGTGCTGACGCCAGACGGTACACTATAGGTCATAATGATAGCTTGGGCGGATATAGGTTGTAGAGCACCATAAAAATGAATAAATAATAGGGCAATACCTGCGGCAACTAAAGGACCGGCTAAGAGGCGGAGACCAGCCGCTAAAAGGACGTCCCACTTAATAAAGTTAATAGGGGATCGGCTTAATTCGACACCTACAGTTAACATGGAAATGCCTACGTAAGCAATTCCGTAATAATGAATAGGTGGCCAGAAGAAATAAGACGTTAAGTGAAATGGAAGAAACTTACATAGGACTGCCAGGGGTGCTACATAGATAATTGGCATACGTAAGACCATTCGTAAAGCTTCTTTAGCGGTCATTTGGCCAAGACCAGCCGGGTAAAAGCCAAGGGTGTTACAGAAGACTGTTTGTACAATAAAGATGGAGATAACGGATACAATACCTAATTGTACATAGGGCGTGGCACCGTTAATAACATAAGGTGTATTAGAGAAAACAAAGGTAGCGATAGCAACACCGATATTACCACTGTTATTGAACATGACGCCGTTACGAATGATTTGTAGGCGTCGTTTATCATAATGGATAAGATAGCCTACGAGGGAGACTAATAGGCTGTTGGAAAAGATGATGACTAGGGCACAGAGACCAATTTCTAGGCTTTCGTCGCCAATATGCGCAGTGTAAAGGGATTGGAAGATAAAGGCTGGTAAAAGGACATAAAAGTTTAATTTACTCAGCGTACGTAGGTCAAGCTTGAATAGTTTGTCTAAAGTAAAACCACCAGCAATGAGCAATAGAATAGGAATAATACTGGTGACAAAAATATGAGAAGCTAGGAGCAACATGGGTTTAAGTCTTCTTAAAATGGTTGCGTATGGTATTAGTATTGCATGTAGTTTTAGTTATATTTTTTTCTTCGTGTAGTATTTGCATTAATAAGAAATCTTTAGTATCCATAATTCCCCTCGTTGTACGCAATAATATTAATTTTATTGTACACCAGACTAAAAAATGATGATAGGGAATCGGATAAGAGGAGGGACGAGATGAAGGCAAAATTAATTAAAAGTATCGCCTGTTTAATCGTGTTTGTTGCCTTTTGGTTTATTCCAGTTCCAAACGGACTGACAGAATCGACTTGGCATGTATTAGGTTTGTATTTAGGAACAGTATTGGGCGTTATTTTACGGCCTTTCCCAGAACCAGTTATTCTTATGACCAGTATAGCTATTTTATCTACCTATTATTTGCAGTTAAAGGAGTCTATAGTGCCTTTGCTGGCAGTACGTCTTGGTTGATTTTGACCGCCTTTATTATTGGTGAATGTTTTATTTTAACTGGCTTAGGTAAACGGATTGCCTGGGATACCTTCGTATGGTATTCAGGTATTATTTCTATATCGGATGTGTTAACTAAGGGCGGTTTTTTCTTGTGGCTTGACAAATGGTTCCAGCATACCTTAAATTTAGGTGGCGTCAATCTGATTGTAGCTATGGGGATTCTTCTTTTACTAAGTATTGTCGTTAGATATTTCTTTGCCTCAACCATTGCTTATGTAGTTACTTTTGTACCGGTTATTTTTACACTTGGTGCGGTTATAGGTATACCGCCAATCCCATTGTTGCTTTTGATTGCTGCATCGGCGCAGATTGCTTCAGTTATGATACACTATGGTAATGCAGTAGGGCCGTTGCTCTTTGGTGCTGGCTATGTACCACAAGGTCGTTGGTGATTGACGGGACATATTATCACCTATTATTCAATGGCTGTTTTCTTCGTTATCGGTTTATTATTAACTTAAAGAAATGGATTAGTTGTCAGTAATTTCTTGTTAACAAAGTCGCGTTCTTGCGGTGTTAAAGTTAAATACTTTTGAGAAATAGCAGAAACCCAGCTGCCATAAACGGGGTTAGGAAAGATAATATATTTAGTGCCCCAGTCAGTTTGTGTTTTATCAATAACAGTAGCACGACTATTAATAGATGTGGCTTTAGGTAAGGGAAAATCACCGTAGTTATCGCCCATATAGAGAATAATGTCATAATTTTTAGCTACTGCGTCAAATCGAGGTTGCTTATTACCTGTTGTCGTCATAAGTAAGACCTGTTCTTTGTTAACGTCAGGAAAGCCTAGGTGGCGTAAATTTTTTAAGGTAGCTTCTGTATTATCAGGTGCATAGCGGTTAGTCACATAAAAAATGGCTACACCTTTATTGTGTACATCATTTAGAAATTGACTAGCCCCAGGCAGGGCTTGTGAAGAACCTTTTCCAATATAGTCATGCCACCAGTGAGCACTAAATTGCCCATTATGATTGGCGGCGGATTGACTTAAGGCATTGTTGTTGCTGACTACTGTTTCATCGCAGTCTAAAATAATGGCTAAAGGTCTTTGATTGGGCTTCTTGTTACGGATAGCCGTATCAATGTGTGAGAGTGCCGTATTATAGGCCTGATAGCAAAGAGCCCGATATTCAGCAGCTGTACGCATCCATAAAAGAGCCATTGTTTCTTCGGAGGCTAATTGTTGTGGCGTTGTTAAGGCAACTGATGATTTGTTAGCTAAGTCAGGAAGAGTTTTTGTTAGATTAGCTGTGCTTTTGTGTGTATCAGTTATCTTTAATAATTCCTGATTAGCTAGTATATTTCGCTTGTCAGAGTTAAAAAGACTTTTTGTTATTTTAGGTAGCGGGCTATTTGAAGTCGTAGCTGATTTTGTCTGTGCTTGTGTGGGCAAAATTTGCGGGGACGCGGCATAACCACTACTTAATAACATAATCGAACAAAGAGTAACTGTGGATATCGTCTTATTTTTCCAGTTCATAAGTACAATTCCTTTCTATAAAATACAACCATAGAACGCCTTTATTGTATAGGAGGGAAGTAGAGAAGAAAAGAGGAAATTTTGTATACATACACAGTGCCTAAAGAGAATGCCTGATAAAGATAAAGGTTTTTCGATTTTTCATGTGTGGTATACTTGCTGGCATGAAAAGAAATCTGTGTAGGATAGAGATGGGGCAGTACATAAGAAAAAATGATTTTATTAGGTATAACTGTTAATTTTATAGTAAATAAAAACTTTATAGGTAGTGGATTTCATCGCTGATAGGCAGTCAGAACGAATTTACATACAAGTCACTTATTTGTTGGTTTTGCCAGAGACGATTGAACGCGCATTTGGAGTGTATCGGGATATTCGGGATAACTATCCTAAGTATGTGCTTTCCTTAGATGAGTTTGATATGAGCCGAGAGGGGATTATCCATAAGAACATTCGAGATTTTTTGTTAGAAGATTGTGAGTAAAGGTAGAGTTAGTCTTTATTATGCTAGGATAAATACATAGTAGGTAAAAGTTGCATTTTATGAGATACTTATAGAATTTTCTAGGAAACTGTGGTATCTTATACATAGAAAGAGCCAGTAAACGTGTGGAGGCGTTAGGCTCATCTAAGTATGGTGTAAAGATAATAGACCTAACGTGGCTGGAGCTTATGCCCTAGTTTAGCGTTAGGTTTTCATCTTTACGGTACTTATAATTTAATAGAAGTATAAATTACTTTCTTGTATTGATGATTAACACTACGAGCGTAGCGAATAGTATCATTAAAGATAGTGCTTCGTATGTACTCATAGCACTCACCTCCTTTTGAGAGATGAGACTAACTCACGTTACTGACTCAAGTGTAGTATACAGAAATTGCAGGGAAGAGTAAATAAAAAGATAGGTAAGAGACAGATATGCTTCTTGCCTATCTTTTTTTGTGTCTATTGACATTGTTTTCAGTATCGACTTATTTATAATAAACCTATATGGTAATGATTAGTAGGAGATGCATTGTACAGAAGTAAGGAGAGAGGACAATGAAAAAACCAATTATTGGTATATCTGGTAACCATATGATAGATAGTGGTGGTCTGTTTCCTGGCTATCACCGTTCTTATGTAAATGATGATTATATTCGGTCTATTGTAGAGGCAGGTGGTGTGCCACTTATTTTGCCGTTTATGGCTGATGATGAAGTGGCGGTCTCTATGATGCAGGTTGTTGATGGTTTACTCTTGAACGGTGGTGATGATGTATATCCATTAAATTATGGGGAAGACCAAAGCCTAAGTTAGGCAATGTGTGGCCGGAACGGGATCATTTTGATTTTCTTTTATTAGAAGAAGCAAGTAAATGTGAGTTGCCTATTCTAGGTATTTGTCGAGGCCATCAAATTATTAATGTAGCTCGTGGTGGCAGTCTTTACCAAGATTGGTCCTATGATAAAAATTGTACAGTACGCCATTGGCAAAATCAGCGGCCAGATCTTCCGATACATACAGTACATATTGATGAGGATTCTGTATTGCATGAAATTGTTGGAGCCGATAGATGGGTCACTAATAGTCACCATCATCAGGCCATTCATGAAGTAGGTTGTAATTTAACGGTGACAGGTTGGACAGAAGATGGCACAGTGGAAGCTTTGGAAGCAATAGATTATCCGTATTTAGTATCTTATTAGTTTCATCCAGAAATGATGTCTGTTACTGACCAAACGGCTAAAGCTTTGTTTATGCATTTTGTGGATGCAGTACGTGAAAGTAAGGAGGGCTAATATGGATACGTCATCATTACAAAAAAGTAAATTTGGCTTTTGGAGCATTGTCCTCTTAGGCATTAATGCCATTGTAGGGACAGGTATCTTTTTATTGCTGAATAAAGCCTATGCTCTAATGGGTAGTGCTAGTATGGGGCTTTGGTGGCTGCCTTGTTATCTTGCCGTTTTATGTTTGGTATGCTTGGCGGCGTAAGAAAGCCCTATCTCCCGTTAAAGAGCCTTACGATCGTATAGCTCGCGAGGGGGATAGGGCTTTCTGCCTTATACTAGCTCATCAAAATCAAAAGCAGCCGCTTTTGTATAATTAGTAACTTTTGCTTCAAAGAAGTCGGTCTTTGTTTGATTTAGATTGGAAAAATTTTCAATCCAAGCCATAGGATTTTCTGTGATTTCTGGATAGAGGATAGGTAGGCCGATGGCTTCGGCACGGAGATTGGCTAAGTAATGAATATATTTGGTAATTAGGTCGTTATTTAGTCCTAAAATCTGATTATTGGTAATATATTGGCCCCAGGCAATTTCGTTTTCAGCGCCTTGTTTTAGCATTTGGTTTAACTCTTTTTCTATTTCAGAGGTAAATAAAGAGGGCTCTTCATGACGTAATTCTTTAATTATATTTTGAAATAAAATTAGATGGGTTACTTCGTCTCGGTTGATGTATTTAAAAATGGTACTAGTGGCAGTCATTTTTCCTTGCCGAGCGAGTGTATAGAAAAAGCTAAAACCAGAATAGAAGTATATGCCTTCTAAAATGTAATTAGCCATAATCGTACGTAAGAAATTGTGTGGGGTAGGCTCATCACTAAATTGCTGATAGGCATCAGCAATAAAGCGGTTACGATTCAGCAAGACTTCATCGGTGCGCCATTCATCGTAAATGCGGTCACGGGTAATAGGATTGGTTACGGTATCTAGAATATAGGAGTAACTCTGGGCATGAATTTCCTCTTGAAAGGCTTGTATATTTAAGAGGGACGCCACTTCTGGTGCTGTAATATAGAGGCTAAGGTTAGGCAAGTTTTCACTTTGAATAGAATCTAAAAAGTTTAAAAAGGAAATAATCTTGTCAAAAGCTCGTCGTTCACTATCCGTTAGTTGCGGAAATTGTTTAATGTCTTCGTTGAGGGAGATTTCTTCAGGAATCCAAAAATTATTAAGCATAGTGCGATAGAGGGTATTGGCCCAGTCGTATTTGATGCGGTTCCATTCACGAAGGTTGGTTGTGTTGCCACCAATCATACGCTGGGTACCACGCTCGCCATGTTCGTTAAAGATTAATTTTTTATTTAGCATAGGTTATCGTCCTTTGTATGTAGAGATACTAGCAAGCTTATTAAGTCTTATGTTTTTGCTATCTATATCGTCTTAAATATAGATGCTAGAGAATAAGTAACTATAAGTAGTTGCATAGGGAAAGAATTAATTTATAAATACAATTCTTTGCTTGCAGTATGCTAAGCAAGGAATTGTAAGTATGATTGAAAATTTTGTATTTTTAAGAGGAACAACTTGTACATTCATCCAGTTCTAGGGATTGATTACGTACATAGTAGATGGTTTTAACCCCTTGTTTATAGGCTTCTGTATATAGGTCTAAAATGTCTTTGGCCTTTAGCTCTGGTGTAATGTAAAGGTTAAATGATTGGGCTTGGTCGATATGATGCTGACGAGTCGCACAGGCCTTTATGCTCCATTGCTGGTCTATTGTATGGGCCTCCTTGTAAAGCCAAAAGTTATTCTTGCTTAGGTCTGGTGCTGTCTTAGGTGTGAAACTTCCTTTTTTCTCTTCGACGAAATATTTACGGAAAATAGGATCGATACCGGCGGTTGTATTGGCAATGTTAGAGGTCGAGCCGGTAGGGGCGACAGCGAGTAGGTAACCATTGCGGAGACCGTAGGTGTGTACATCCTTAGCTAATTTTTGCCAACGGTTTGATGTATAGCCACGGCGGGTAAAGTACTTACCGGTATCCCATTCAGATCCCTTGAAAGCTGGGTAAGCCCCTTTTTCCTTGGCTAGCTCCATAGAGGCTTTGATGGCGTAGTAGGCAATATCTTCAAAAAGTCTATCTGCCTGTTTTATATGTTCATCAGATTCCCAACGGATACCATGATTAACAAAATAGTGATGGTAGCCACTGGTGCCTAGGCCAATGGCACGGTATTTATCGGATGTGATGCGGCTTTCTGGTGTTGGGCATTGGTTAATAGTGATGACATTATCGAGCATGCGGATTTGTAAGTTAATGTTATGTTCTAATTCTTGGTCGGAGATTTTACCTAAGTTGATGGAATTTAGGTTGCAAGTGACCATATCGCCGGCTTGCGTAACAGTTTGTACATAGGATGTAGGTAAGCCTTGGCTCCTTGCTTTATATGTAATAGCTGCCTTTTGGCTCTGAAGTGAGTTTGCTGATATATCGTTACTGTGCGTGTTGTCAGTTGTCGGTGTATGTATCGATACAAGTTGACTAAAACCTACATTTTGAGCGATTTCATGACAGAGGTTGGATGCGTAAATCATACCGGCATGTTTGTTAGGGTTAGCTCGGTTAACCGTATCGCGGAAAAAGATAAATGGTGTGCCCGTTTCAACAGCACTACGCATGATCTTTTTCATCATGTCCAAGGCACTGACACTAATACCGTGTAAGTTAGGATTGGCTTCGCAGGCTAAATATTTTTCTGTAAAAGTTTTATTATCGACATCGTCGTAATAATCTTCAAGATTAAAGCCCATAATGGTAGCGACTTCGTGCGGGTCAAAGAGAGTGAAGTTTTCTCGTGCTAGCAGGCGTTCCATAAAAATATCTGGCACAGATAGGGCTGGAAAAATATCATGCGCTTTGCGGCGGTCGTCCCCGTTGTTGGTGCGGAGTTCTACAAATTCATAAAAGTCCTTATGCCAAATGTCTAAGGTTACTGTGGCCCCACCTTTTCGCTTGCCTAACTGGTCAACGGCAACTGCCGTATCATTATAGAGGCGAATCCATGGAATGACCCCACCAGAGGAGTTCTTATAACCTCGAATATCACTATTGAGGGCGCGTACTTTACCCAGATAAATTCCTAGAGCACCGCCATGTTTAGACACTTGGGAGAACTTACTGTTTACATCATAAATGGACCAAAGATTATCATCGACGCCAGAGACAAAGCAAGAACTTAACTGATGAAAAGGTGTCCCTGCATTAGCTAAAGTTGGTGTTGCGGTCGTCATTTTTAGGGTGCTCATTAAATCGTAAAATTCCTTGGCATAGCTTACCTTTTTATCGCCTTCAATAGAAGCTAGATGCATGGCGATAGCCATGAAACGCTCTTGAGGGAGCTCGTAAATGTTTTTATCGAAGTCTTTTACTAAATAACGGTCAGAGAGAAGTTTAATGCCTTCGTAGTTAAATAGATAGTCTCGTTCCGGTTTGATATAAGAACCTAGCTCTTTTAACTCATCAGCAGTGTATTGGGTAATGAAAAAATCAGCATAGCGGTTCATATCGACTAACGTATGAACAAGGGTGGAAAAGTCGCCGTACCCGAAGGCCTTGTAGCGGCGGTTAATAGCCGCTTCCTTATATAAGTCGAACAAGTAGAGGCGAGCCGCTACAAATTGCCAGTGAGGGTTTGTCTGGTTGATTATATTGCCATAGCCATCATCTTTTCGTTGGATAACTTTTTCGATAGCGGTTTGGATTAAAGTCTTTTGGATTTGTTTGGTCGTCATGCCATCTACAAATTGGAGTTTGGCATCGAGTTCTAGGTCCATCGGATTACAGTATTCTTCTAAACCTTGGCAGGCGAAGGCAATCATTTTTTTTGTTTTCTCTACAGATAATGGTTCATAATGGCCGTCGCGTTTTTGAATGAGAATGCTCACGAGTTGCTCCTTTATGCAATACAGGTAAAACACTAGAAAATATACTACATATAGTATATTTTGTAAAATTTAAACACTTATGTAGTATATTATACCTAAAAGGTAATGTATAAACAAGAGCTATTGATTCTTTCTTTCAGAGTATGGAAGCACCTTGCACTTCTCTCGACTTCATGCCTGCGTCAATTCGGCTACGAGAAGTACAAGGTACTTCGTGACATAGAGCTAAGAAATAAAGCATACGTGTATAGCGTATAGTGTATAGTGTAGAAGCACTATGATAGTATTTTCATTCTTCTCTGACTGAAAGATTTTAGTACTTTGGCTAGAGTGTTAGATTAACTATTTAAGGAGTAAAGGGCTTGTTTAATTATTTTAGTTAATGAATAAAAAACGAGGAGACACATCCTGTAGTGAGCCTTACGATAGTACTAGCTCACGAAGGACGTGTCTCCTCGTTTATATATGTGATTCGTTAATATAAGCAAGCCCTTTACAGCTAAATAATTAAATCAAGATCTAGCCTGGCGCTTTAAATCTTCCAAGTCTTCTGGTCCTCGGTGTTTTGGATGAATAAAGAGGACATAGCACACAAGAGCAGCTACATAACCGAAGATCATAATAAAGGCCATAGGCATAGGATTATGGCTGCCAGCAATGCCTACAAAAGGGGCCATAAGGCCGGCTGATGCTTGGGAGAAGAAGCCCAGCAAGGCTGATGCACTGCCTGCCATACTAGGATCAACGCGCATAGATAGGGAAAAACTAGCTGCCCCAATAGGAGCGACGGTAGGTGTTGTAATGACTAGCAATAAAATAGCTAACCACAAAGGAGCCGAAAAATACATAGCAATGAAGAAGAGGATACTACCGACAACAGAGATGGCAATAGAAATCCATAACATGGTATTCGTAGCAACGACATTGGCTCCTTTTTTAGCGAGGAAACTCACGAAGACAGTTATAAGGGCTAAGCCACCAAAAATATAACTATAGGTCTGAGCAGATAAGCCATAAATATCTTGAAAGAGGAAGCTGGACCCAGTGATATAGGCAAAGAAGGCACCAAAGGAGAACCAGCCTAAGAGGCAGTTGCCTAAGAAGTAAGAGTTGGAGCAAAGTACTTTGAAAGCATGTTTGGTTTTGCCAAAACCACCAGAGATGTGTTTATCCTTAGGCAAGGTTTCTTTTTGTGTAATAGACCGAATGGTTAAGGCTATACAAATGAGAGCTAATAGGAAAAATACGGTATGCCAGGTGGAAAAGATAAGGATTTGTCCACCAATAAGAGGTGCTACTATGGGAGCAAAACCGTTAACCATCATAAGAAGAGCAAAGACTTGTGTGAGGGTCACGCCGCTGACACAGTCACGGGCGATGGCCTTAGAAATAACGATACCAGCGGAGGCGGTAATGCCTTGGAAAAAACGGGTAACAATTAGTAGGCTGATGTTACTTGTCATACCACAGATAATGGATGTAATGGCACAAAGGGCCATGCCCCATATAAGTGGCTTTTTACGACCAAAGGTATCACTTAAGGGCCCAAAGAAAAGCTGCCCTACAGCCATTCCTACCATAGTGGTGGTAATCGTTAGTTGCACCATAGGGGCGGAAGCTTGGAGTTCGCCTGTTAGAGAAGGCAAGGATGGAAAATACATATCCATGCAAAAGGGTGCCATAGCTGTTAGCATGCCTAGGAAAAAAATGAATTCTTTAGAAAGTTTTGAACCCTGTGTATGACTGTCGTTCATCTGCTATCCTTTCTTGTATCTATAATGGATTATATAAATAAAAACAGTGTCAGCTTAAGACTAAGAACGAGTAGACAAGCAACCGGCTCCAATTGCCATCGGTTGTCTGCTAGCCTTAGTCAGTGCTAACACTGTTTTATTATACCTAGATATAAATTTTCGTGTAAGTAAAAATATGCATATTTTTTTTGTAATAAATACTATTCTTTTATCACAACACAATAGTTAAAAGTAATGAAAGAACAATTTTCTTATTCAAACATAGTGGCTAGTAATAATTTTAAGCGGTTCATCTGGTTGACGGCACTAGCACTGGCATCGTAGTCGATAGCTGAGATTTGTACGTCTGGATAGGCTTCCATAAGTGGGCGAATCATGCCCTTACCAGTTAGGTGGTTAGGCATACAGCCGAATGGTTGCAAGCAAATGATACGTTTGCAGCCTTTTTCAATAAGATCTACCATATCGCCCGTTAGGTACCAACCTTCACCAGCTTGGTTACCGAGGTCTAAGAAGCGAGCCGCTCCACGGGCTACCGTTTGAATGGTGTCTACATTATCAAAGCGTTTACTTTTCTTAATGGCGTTGACATAAGGCTTACGATACCATTCCATAACTTCACGACCGATGGTGCTAAAGAAGGCCGATTTTTTAGAGCCTGATAGGTATTTAGCTCGATAAGGTTTATCTAGGGTGCCGTATAAGAAGAAGTCTAATAAACCGGCAGTCATAGCTTCACCACCAGCTTCTTCAATAAGCTGAATTAAGTTATTATTGGCATCTGGCTGGAACTTAACGTAGATTTCACCGGCAATACCTACACGTGGTTTGGTGCGTGGTGCTGCTGGTAAGGTATCAAAGTCATGTACCAGTTGTTTAATATTCTTCTGGAAGGTAAAGACATTGGCTCCTTTTAGGTCTTTATGGATTTGTTTGTACCATTTTTCAACAAGAGCTTGCGCAGAGCCAGGTACCTTTTCATAAGGACGGGTAGCCAAGAGACATTGCATTAAGGCATCGCCGTAAATGACGCCTTGTAACAAGCGATGGATTAGGAAGCGATTAATCTTAAAGCCTGGTTGTTTTTCTAGACCACCACTATTAAAGGATAGGATAGGTACTTGTCCCATGCCGGCATCAATAAGGGCCTTGCGTAAGTAACCAATGTAGTTGGTTGCACGGCAGGCACCACCTGTTTGAGAGATGATAACAGCCGTTTTATTGAGGTCGTATTTGCCAGATAAGAGGGTTTGCATGATTTGCCCAATAACCATAATCGCTGGATAGCAGGCGTCGTTATTAACATATTTTAGACCGATTTCTGTTGCCGCGTGGTTAGCGTGAGGCAAGAGTTCAAAATGATAGCCTAGTTCCTTGAAAACAGGCATGATAGCTGAAAAGTGAATGGGCGCCATTTGTGGTACGAGAATGGTGTAGTCTTTAGCCATTTCTTCGGTGAAAACAACACGATTATATTCGTAGTCCTTTTTCGGCTTCGTTTCTTCTTTTTCTGCATTTCTAAGGTGCCGTTTCATAACGGACTGCAAGGAACGAAGACGGATAGTTACGGCACCTAGGTTAGTGCCTTCATCGATTTTTAAGACTGTATGAATCTTATGTTGCGCCGCTAAGATATCCTTAATTTGGTCGGTCACGATGGAATCGATACCGCAGCCAAAAGAGTTAAGTTCGACAACTTCAAAGCCAGGAATATGGCTGGCAAATTCAGCAGCCCGATAGAGGCGGCTGTGGTAGGACCATTGGTCAAGCACACGAAGGTGTGAAATCGGTTGACCAAGTGGAGCCACGCCATCTTCGGTAACAACGGCCATGCCTAATGAATTAATGAGTTCAGGAATACCGTGGTTAATACCTGGATCTAAGTGGTAAGGACGACCGCCTAACATAATGGTAGGAATCTTGTTCTTGATTAGGTGGTCTACCGTTTTGCGGGTTAACTGGCGGAATTCTTCCTTCCAGTTTTCTTGTTCTGTCCAAGCCTCATCAACGGCAGTAGTAATATCTTTCTTAGATAAACCCCAATCTTTTAATTCGGCAGCTAAACGTTCGGCTAAGCGTTCCTTGTTATCCATAGGTAGAAATGGATTATAAAAAGGTGTATGGCCAATAGCGCTGGTCATGTTATTTTTGATAACTTCTGGATAGGACGTAACCATTGGGCAATGATAGTGATTGGCCGATGCAAATTCATTCGGCCCCATTTGGATACATGGATAGAAGATAAGGTCTACTTTATCTTTTACTAATTCCATAATGTGACCATGCACGGATTTGGCAGGGAAACAAGCTGTATCTGAAGGAATGGTATCGATACCAGTATCAAATTGAGCTGGTGTTGTCGGGTTAGACAAAACGACTTCATAGCCTAATTTAGTAAAGAAGGTGTGCCAGAAAGGGAAGTCTTCATACATGTTAAGTACGCGTGGAATCCCAATACGGGCTTTGCCGGTACCTGGTTTTAAGCCGCGTTTTAAGTAGTAGTCAAAGATTCGTTTTAACTTAATATCTGCTAAATTTGGTACAGGTGCATGCTTTTCTTGAATCATTTTGCCAGCACCACGGTCACAACGGTTGCCTGTTACATAGGTACGCCCATCAGAGAATTCGTTGATAGTTAGCATACAGTTGTTAGCACAAAGACCACAGTGACGCATGCTAGTTTTTACAGATAGGCTTGGTATTTGATCTGCTGTTAGAATGGTGCTTTCTTGCTTGTTTAAGTCGGTAGCCTGTTCGGCGGCTAGCAAGGCCATACCGTAAGCACCCATTAAGCCAGCCGTGTCGGGGCGGATAACATCGATGCCAAGAAGTTTTTCAAAGGCACGGAGAACTGCTTCATTATAAAAGGTGCCACCTTGAACGACAACGTGCTGGCCTAGTTCCTTTGGATCTTTTACCTTCATAACCTTGTATAAGGTGTTTTTGATAACAGAGTAAGCAAGGCCGGCTGCAATATCAGGAACGGTAGCGCCTTCTTTTTGTGCTTGCTTTACCTTGGAGTTCATAAAAACGGTACAACGAGACCCTAAGTCGATAGGAGCGGGTGCTAATAGACCTTCTTTGGCAAAGGTTTCAATAGGTAGGTTTAAGGAAGCAGCAAAGGTATCTAAGAAGGAGCCACACCCAGAGGAGCAAGCTTCGTTTAATACGATGTCATCAATGAACCCGTCGCGAATGTGGCAGCACTTCATGTCCTGACCACCAATATCTAAGATAAAGGAAACTTCTGGGCAGAAGAATTGGGCTGCCCGGTAATGGGCCATGGTTTCTACTTCACCTATATCAATGCCGAGGGCTCGTTTAAGAAGAGCTTCACCGTAGCCAGTGACACCACTGTGGGCAATATAAGCATCCTTAGGTAAAATCTCATAAATATGACTCAAGATTTCTTTTGCCTTATCTAAAGGCTTACCATTATTGTGACCATAGTAAGAGTAAATGATTTCTCGTTGGCTATTCATTAGAACGGCCTTGATGGTTGTTGAACCGGCATCGATACCTAGGTAGCAAGGACCTGAGGCTTTGTTAATGTCTCCGCGAGGAGCCACGGCCTTAGCGTGGCGAGCGCGAAAGGCATCTAATTCTTCTTGGGAGGAAAAGAGGGGATCTAAGCGATCAGACATTTCTAGTGGTGTGTCTAGTAAGTTGCTTAAATCGTTCTGTAAGGCACCCATTGTGCGAGGCGTGCAGTCTTCAGAACAGAAGGAGGCACCGAGGGCAATAAAGAGTTCCCCGTTTTCTGGGATGATTTGGTGCTGCGCATCTAAACCGAGCGTCGTACAGAAGGCTTTACGCAATTCGCTTAGGAAAGTTAAAGGACCACCTAGAAAAGCTACATTACCTTCAATTTTATGACCACAAGCTAGGCCGCTAATTGTTTGATTGACGATGGCTTGGAAAACAGAACGAGCGATATTTTCACGAGAGGCGCCTTGGTTAAGTAAGGCTTGTACGTCTGTTTTGGCAAATACGCCACAGCGGGCTGCTACGGGATAGAGTGTATCCGACTTGGCTGCTAATTTGTTAAGACCACTAGCATCTGTTTGGAGCAGGGTAGCCATTTGGTCAATAAAAGCGCCTGTACCACCAGCACAGCTCCCATTCATACGATGTTCTGTTGATTGTCCTAGGTAGGTTACTTTTGCATCTT
>SAMEA3663124__coassemble_106_pt1 | contig 30744 bp, 30 predicted proteins | sample SAMEA3663124__metabat2_low_PE_003 | metagenome-assembled genome bin SAMEA3663124 (sample SAMEA3663124) | pig gut metagenome | biome: pig gut; feature: pig-associated habitat; material: faeces | place: Denmark | collected 2012
CCCGCCTCTATACCGGCCTTAATTAAGGTCTGATAGACTTGCTCTACATCTTTACGAGTCGAACAATAAATAATACCGTTTTCTTTTTTATGATTCTTTACATACTGCAACATATACTGCATGCGGTTATCAGCCTGTACAACAGCAAAAGATAAATTAGGCCGATCAAAGCCAGTAATATGCAAGACGGCTTTTTCCAACCCCAAGAGGCGCCTCATATCTTGTTGCACTTCTTTTGTAGCACTAGCTGTGAAAGCCCCTACCACTGGCTTATGAGGAAACTCATTAATAAAATCGCCAATCAAGCGATAGGACGGCCTAAAGTCATGCCCCCATTGAGAAACACAGTGGGCTTCGTCGATAATGACTTGGGCAATAGGCAGGCTTAGTAAAATACTTCGAAAATAATCGACTCCTAACCGTTCCGGTGCTAAATAAACCAATTTAACATGCCCACTTCGCACTTGGTATAACTGTTTATTAAACTCATCACGTTTCAATAGACTGTTAAAACAAACGGCAGGTATATGTTGCTGCCGTAAGCCCTCTACTTGATCCTGCATCAAAGATATTAACGGAGAAAAGACCAAAGTGATTCCCTTCTTGACTAGGGCTGGAATCTGAAAGCATATAGACTTACCGGCTCCTGTTGGCATAATAGCCAGTATATCTTGTCCATTTAATAAGGCCTGCACCGGTTTTTCTTGCGCTGGTCGAAAGGAATCATAACCAAAATATTCTTTTAATAAAGACAAGGCTTCTGGTGCTACCATTCTATAGCCCTTCCTACTTCATTTAATCTAACTTCTTCCATGAATCCTCTTTCTCTAATTTCTAATTGACTACTAGTAGTCAATTAATCCTTCTTTATATCTGTCTAACCAATCTTATAATAGGTCTCTTACCTATAATAGTATATAATACATATAGATTATTGTAAGCGTAAAGTTATACGCTCTTTAACTGTCTACAATATAGAGGTCTTATGCAATCCATTGGTATTATCACAGAATACAACCCCTTTCACTCAGGGCATGCTTACCAACTCGCTTGGTTAAAAAATAAATTTCCTAATCATATGCTCATAATCGCCATGAGTGGCGCATTTACCCAGCGCGGCTTACCTGCCCTTATGAGTAAATTTGTACGAGCCCAAATGGCTATTAGCTGTGGCGCTGACATTGTCCTTGAACTACCAGCCGCCTATGCTCTTTGCAGTGCCCAAGGCTTTGCATCTGGTGGCCTGTCCCTCTTATCACAAGTGGGGTGTTCCTATCTCGCCTTTGGTAGTGAACTCACCAATACTAACTTATTTATAAAAACAGCTCACATCAGCCTGTCTCCTCTTGTACAAGACGACTGCCGAAAACTCCTACAAGAAGGTCATGCCTATGGCTACGCCCTACGGCAGGCCATTATAAAGGCCCTGCCAGAAAGTGCCCCACTCTTAAGTCAACCTAACGCCCTCTTAGGGCTCGAATATGTAAAAGCGATTATAAGTGGGCATTTACCCATACAGCCCCTGCCTATCAAACGCCAAGGACACTACAACCAAGCACAAGCACCCAAGGATGCCGCAGCTCCTTCTGGCCGCTTCTTACGCCAAGTCATTCAAAAGGAGCTAACTTCCTGTCCAAATTCTATAGGTGCCGCATTAAATCAAGAACTACCTATCTATAACACCTTAACTAAACTAGCGCCTTATATTCCACCAGAAACGTTGACTCTTTATAAGGACGTCTTACAGGCAGGTGCCCTTACAGACTATACCCGTTTTGACGATCAAAGCTTAAGTGCTTGGCGCCGTGCTAACCTAGCTAGTATAATAAGCCTACCTACCGTAAACGAAGGCCTAGAAAACACCTTCTTACAGGCAGCCGCTCAGCCATCTATGCAGGATTTTTACAAAATGTGTAAATCAAAACGCTACTCCTATAGCCGCCTACAACGAATCAGTGCCTACCTACTCTTAAATTATCCTAAAAATCTCTACCAAGAAATACAAACCGCAGCAAGGGCTGTTCCCTATGCCCGCCTCCTAGGGGCTTCCTCTCGCGGCCGTTTTTGGTTAAAAGAAAGCCCTAAGCTACCTATTCCTTTAATTCAAAAATGGGCCCCTTTTTATCGACAATCTCAAGGCTTAAGCAAGGAACTCGCCCAATTAGACACCTTAGCAAGCAATCTGCAGTCCCTTTGCTTTTGGTCACCTAAGGCTAGACAAGGTCAAAAAGATTTTACACAAAGCCCCTATATCCAAAAGGCCACCCAGCTATAGCTGGGTGGCTATTCTTCTTTTAATAGCACAACTTCATCCAATCCATCATATTCTTCCATCTTCACCTGGACATTTTCCGTATGAGATGTAGGAATGTTTTTACCTACATAATCAGCTCGAATCGGTAGTTCCCGATGCCCCCTATCAACCAAAACGGCTAACTGTATGGTCCTGGGCCGGCCAACTTCCATTAAGGCATTTAAAGCCGCACGAATGGTCCGTCCTGTATATAAGACATCATCAACAAGAATAATAAGCTTATCTGTCGTATCTAGATTAAAAGGACGTCCCTCCTTAGACCGTCGATCTCGATCATCCCTATACAAGGACACATCCATAGTCGCACAATCAATTTGTACCCCTTCAATAGCTTCAATCTGTCGTTGCAGGCGTTGTGCCAAATAGACACCACGCCGCTCAATACCAACAATTAAGGCGTTAGACAAACCTTGATTCCGTTCCAAAATTTCATGGCTAATCCGCCGTATGGCCCGCATCATAGCCGCCTCATCCATCAAAATCTGTTTACTCATACTGCCTACCTATTATGTTCTTTTGCATATGCTATACAAGCTAAGAAATCATCTGGCAAGGGAGCCTCAAAGTGCATAGGTTCCTCTGTAATCGGATGCTTTACATCTAAAGTTCTCGAATGTAATGCTTGGCCCTGAATAGGAAAATCCATTTTCTTATACCCATACAGAGGATCGTTAACTAAGGGATGCCCAACATAAGCCATATGCACACGAATCTGATGGGTCCGCCCTGTTTCTAAGAGGCATTCGACTAGCGTCTGCTTACCATACCGTTCTAAAACGGTAAAATGAGTCACCGCCTCTTTACTATTTTCAAAGACGACAGCCATCTTTAAACGGTCTTTAGGATGACGCCCAATAGGCGCCTTTATAGTGCCCTTACTTTCCTCAATATTTCCCTGTACAAGGGCATAATAAGTTCGTTTGGCTGAATGAGCCTTTACCTGCTTAGCCAAGCCTATATGAGCCAAATTATTCTTAGCAGCCATCATTACCCCAGATGTATCCTTATCTAGACGATGCACAATGCCTGGGCGAATCTCCCCATTAATACCGGACAAATCCTTACAATGGAACAGCAATGCATTGACTAAGGTGCCATCTTCATTACCTGGCGCTGGATGCACCACCATGCCCCTTGGCTTGTTGATAATGATAATATCATGGTCTTCATAAATAATAGAGAGAGGTATATCTTCTGGCTTTACTTCTAACCTATGAACCGGTGGAATACTTACCCGAATCTGCATATCCTTTACCAACTTTACATTGGCTTTGGCTTTTTTTACTCGGCCTCCTTCTTCCAGTACAACCTGGCCATCCTTTATAAGTTGCTGTACATAGCTGCGAGATCCTCCCATTTGCGCTGTTAAATAGACATCTAAGCGAAAGCCCTGTGCTGCTTCATTAACAATATACGTTAACTCTTTCATGCATCCTCCTCTTCATCCTTTTTATCATCTAAGCGCCAAAAACCAATCATCACCATAACTACGCCTAAGCAAATACCAATATCAGCTAGATTAAAAATAGGCCAATAAGGAACTTCAATAAAATCAACAACAGCCCTATGAAACAAACGATCCCAGCCATTACCTAAGGCACCACTAAGGCCGTCCCGTACTTTATCCACCAAGATCCATGCATAATGGCCTTATAGTAATAAGCAATCACTAAAGCTAACCCACAAACAATACCTAAAAGCAGTGGCCGCTGATAAGATAAAAGGCCAAAAGCAGCCCCATAATTTAAAATATACGTAATCGATAAGACGTGAGGAATAAGGGGAATACTCTGCCCCACGGTCATTAAGGAAGACACTAACCACTTAGTACCTAAATCAGCTACTAACCACAAAACAAGAACCAAATAAAACAATACTACAGCCTCATTTCCTTTATTAGTCTGTCTGTATTATACCATTAGTTATAACTATATGCCTATCCAATCCTTACTATATAAACATAAAATAGACATATAAAAAGTGCGTTCTGTTAATACAATAACAGAACGCACTCTCATATAAGCTACTTACTAGCTTATGACCTGAATTGATTATTCAGCTGGGTGAATTGTACCTACTGGGCAAACGGATTCGCAAGAACCGCAGTCGATGCAAGTATCATTAATTTCATACTTAGTTTCGCCTTCGGAAATAGCGCCTACTGGGCAAACAGATGCGCAAGAACCACATTTAATGCAATCATCACCAATAACTCTCATTGTATAGACCTCCGAAAAAAATCATATATAAGAGCAGCCTACTTAGGCTGCCTTTTTATGAGATACTTACCTCAAATTTCGTTCTCATTATGACACGGAAAGTAACCCTTGTCAAACAAATTCTCCTATTTATTTATTCGTAATAAACATTTTTATTATGTTGTTACAAGATGATTGCTGCGTTATAAAACCAGTATTGAAAGCATTTTTCATTACTTTTTCTAGTAATGACTCTCGTTTCTTCTAATAAATCAATAACTAACAATCTGATTTTATTTATTCTCATTTACGAGGCTAAACCCTATCGTAACCTATTGAAAACGATTCTACAAGATAGACAGCCTATCCATCCTCTATAAAATTCTATGCTTTCTGCTTGCGTTCTTGTAACTTAGGCCCTAATAGGCGCTTATAAATTTCTACGCCTGGCTGGTCAAAGGCATCTACATCGGCTAGGATGCTTTCATAGAAAATAGCCCAACAAAATAAAAACATAAGCTGCCCCAAGTAAAAAGCATTCAACTTAGGCAAGGTAATGCACAAGTTAAACCGTCCATCCATGGCCTGTGCCTCTGCATTGGATTCTAGCGCTACATCCATAATATCTGCCAGACTATGACCAGATAGACTGGCTAACTTAGCATACTTAGGATAGCGGTCAGGCACAAGAATCGTCTTATCCCAATCAGCTACCTGAATAAACTGAACCACCTTATTGTATAAACCTTCTTGGTGTTCCTGTACCTGCGCATGCATATCGGTCGTACCTATAGCCACGACTGGCGTCCGCCCATAATGACTACCATCTGACCGTTTTTTACCAAGCGATTCCGCCAAGAGTTGTACATACCATTCAGATAAAGACTTAAGGCAAGCACCATAAGGCATACATACTTCAATAACCCGGTCATAAGAAACAGCGCTAATATATTTCAATACCGCTAATAGCAAGGCTGGATTGTCTCTTAAGTTAGCAGATTCACAAATCTGATCCATGGCCCTTGCCCCTAACAAAAAGGACTCAATGTCAAAGCCAACAGCCGCTCCGACTAATAGACCGACTTCTGTAAAGACGGAAAAACGTCCACCTACCCCATCAGGCACAGAAAAAATAGGCCACTGATTCTCTACGGCCATCTTGTGAAGCAAGGTCTCCTTGTCATCTTGGCGTAAATCTGTAACCGCTGTCACTTCATAAGCAATCTGAGCATCAATAAGCGCCTGCTCTATAATCATAAAATTGGACATAGGCTCTATAGTTGACCCTGATTTAGAAATAACAATCAGCATGACCTTATAGCCTGACTTAGCCTTAGCCTGCAACTGTAAGGCATGGATTAATTCACTTACAGCCACTGTATCCACATTATTACCACTAAAATACAAGCGAGGATACCCATCCCGCTCTAGGTCGGAATGACTATTCCAAAAGGATCCACAATGAACATCAAATAAGACCTTACCGCCCAAATAGGAACCACCGACGCCAAAGGCAACGACTGCATCGATGTCATCTTGGCAATGCTGGCGAAAAACGTCTAAACGATCCATTAATTCCGGCGTATTTAATCCATCTGGACGAATATAGGGTAACTGTGAAAATAAAACGGCTTCCTCTTCCCCATCTTTAGATAGGTGGCCCTCAACGCGCCCTTCTTGACGCAAATACTGACCACAAGAAAGAGCCTTATCAATCTTATCTTTAATGGCCTCTATATCAAAAGAGCTAATCCCTTTTTCATTTTCTATATACCTTGTATCTATCTCTATCCCTGTTGGATATGTATATACTCCCATACTATCCCTTTACCCTTTACTAACTAATCTCTTATTTACTAGTTTTATCTTTATATATTCCTTTTATTTTGCATCTGCTATAGGTAACGTTTTAATTGGTATTTCTTTCTTTGCATCTAACGAATAAAATTATATCACATATAGGCTTTATTTTATACCAAGCCCATCTATAACAAGTCTATAAATTATCTGTCTCTCATCTTGTAAGAGCCACTAAGCCTATGCTATTCTTAGTAGGCAAGTGATTAAAGCAACTAGCATTCATTTTATAAAGAGAGAGATAGTTAACCGTATTCTACGTGATTTCTAAGACGTGTAAGAATCCACCTGCCTAGCAAGACATGTATCATTTCTTATACTAACAAGGGCAAACTATGTACAAACAAATTGGATTAAAACTATTACTGACCATCGTCGCCATTCTAGCCTGCATCGGCTTATATACAGGCTTTACCTGGGAAACGGCACCAGACTATAACCTTTATGGCGTCCCTGTCTTAAACTACCATGAAGTAAACGATGATAAATTCTCTCCTCTCGCCATGGGAATCGGCCATTTTGAACAACAAATGGATTACCTACACAAAAACGGTTATCACACCATTACACCCGACCAGTTATATGACTATCTCACCAAAGGCACGGCTCTGCCAGATAAGCCTGTACTCATCACCTTTGATGATGGCTATGAAGATAATTACAAAAACGCCTTTCCTTATCTCCGTAAATATAATATGAAAGCTACCCTCTTTGTTATTGGCGATGACGTAGATAAGCCGAACTTTATGACGGCAGCCCAACTTCAAGAAATAGACAAGCAAAATATTGATGTACAAGGCCACACCTGGACTCATCGCGATATGCGTAAATTATCCTACCAAGAAGTCCTTGACGAACAAACCCACGTAAAGCACTACTTGGAGAATCTACTACATAAACCCATTTACTATACAGCCTACCCTTGTGGCTTTACCTCTCCGACCGTAGAAGCCGCCACCAAGGCGGCAGGTTACCGTCTAGCTTGGACTGTAAAAACAGGCGATGACAAACCAGGGCAAAATCTATACGCCCTGCCTCGTATGCCTGTCTTTGAAGGTGACGACGCCTTCCTAAGTTTGCGCTTACGCCTTCATATGTCCCCTACCGTTACCGATTTATGGACTTTACGTGATGATTTGGTAGCTCGTCATTTGTATTGGTTAGCTAATTTTGTACCATTATTTTAATAAGAAATAAATAGATAAAAAGAGAGGCGTATCTCGCCAAAGAGCCTTAAGTTATACTAGCTCACAAAGGATACGCCTCTTTTTCTATTTCTATGCACACGAAGAAGAGAGGCATATCCCGTCAAGAGTCTTACATAATACCAGCTCACGAGGGATGTACCTCTCTTTCATTATGTCCTTATTTTATTTATTGTAACTATCTTTTATCTATTAAGCACGGTCCTTAACTTCTTTTTGAATCTGTGCTAAGAAATCTTGCCACTTCATTGTACCTTGTTCTCCTTGTCCGCGTTTACGAATGGCAACTGTTCCATCTTCTGCTTCGCGGTCACCCACAACTAACATATAAGGTACCTTTTCCATCTGTGCCTGACGAATCTTATAGCCAATCTTTTCATTGCGGTCATCTAATTCCACACGAATGTAAGCTTTCTTAAAGGCCTGACGAATTTCTTCCGCATAGGCATTATGTTTTTCACTAATTGGCATAATCTTAACCTGTACAGGAGCCAACCAAGTTGGGAACGCACCAGCATAATGTTCAATTAGGATACCAATAAAGCGTTCCATAGAACCAAAGCAAGCACGATGAATCATAATTGGTTGATGTTTCTGTCCATCTTCACCAATGTATTCCATATGGAAACGTTCTGGCAAGTTCATATCTAACTGAATCGTACCACACTGCCAAGTACGTCCCAAGGAATCCCGAATATGGTAATCAAGCTTAGGACCATAGAAAGCACCGTCCCCTTCATTAATCTGGTAAGGAATCTGCTTTTCTTCAATAGCTTCCTTCAGAGCCTGAGTAGCCATATCCCAAATCTTATCATCCCCCATAGCATTGTCTGGTTTTGTACTTAATTCAACACGATATGTTAAACCAAACTGGCTATAAATACGATCAAATAAGTCCATAACGCTCATTAATTCCGACTTAATCTGAGATGGCAACATGAATACATGCGCATCATCCTGAGTGAAACTGCGTACACGGAACAAACCATGCAAGGCACCACTTAGTTCATGACGATGGACAAGACCTAGTTCAGCCATACGTATTGGTAGATCTCGGTAAGAATGGGGTTCGTTTTCATAAACCAAGATACCACCTGGGCAGTTCATTGGTTTAATAGCATAATCTTCCCCATCAATTTTCGTTGTGTACATATTTTCACGATAATGATCCCAGTGACCAGACTGTTCCCATAACTGGCGGTTCAAAATAATCGGCGTACGTACTTCTTCATAATCAAAATCATGATGCACTTCCCGCCAGAAATTTTCTAATTCATTGCGAAGAGCCATACCCTTTGGCAAGAAGAATGGGAACCCAGGCCCTTGTTCCTTAATAACGAACAAGCCTAATTCTTTACCCAATTTACGATGGTCACGGCGAGCCGCTTCTTCTAATAAAGCAATATAATTATCTAATTCAGCCTGTTTTTCAAAAGCCGTTCCATAAATACGCTGCAACATCTTATTCTTTTCATTACCACGCCAGTAAGCACCAGCTAAGCTCTGTAATTTAAAGGCTTTTACCTTGCCTGTGGAAGCCAAATGCGGACCTGCACAAAGGTCTATAAAATCGCCTTGTTTGTAAGTAGAAATAACCGCATCAGCTGGCAAATCATTAATTAGCTCTACCTTATAATCTTCCTTCTTACTCTTAAACAAGTCTAAGGCTTCTTGACGGGACATAACTTCCTTCGTAATTGGATAATTTTCCTTTACGATTTTATGCATTTCCACTTCAATTTTAGGCAAATCCTCTGGCACCAATACATGTTCCATATCAATGTCATAATAGAAACCATTTGCAATGGATGGACCAATGGCTAATTTAGCTTCTGGCCAAATCCGCTTAATAGCCTGAGCCATAACATGAGAAGCGGTATGACGAAGTGTATCTTTACCACCCTGATCAGCAAAAGTTAAAAAATTAACATGCGAACCATCAACTAAAGCTTCTCGTAAATCTGTCGTTTGTCCATCTACGTCAGCAGCTAAAACTTTCTTAGCCAAACTATTGGAAATCGCTTTAACCGCTTCCCCTAACGTTGTACCAGCTGGATAGGATTTACTACTGCCGTCTGGTAATATAATTGCTACATCTGCCATCTTACTTACCTCCTATAATTTAATGTTGCCGGCGGGACACGACTAACATCAAATATACACTTGTATCAAAATTTTCTATTATTCTATTTATATTGCTATCCTTTAGCCACTAGAAAGAACCAAATCTATAACCAATGATTCTAAAATAGGACTTACTTCCTTGCAATATAAAAGACCCCGTCCGCCAAGGGACGAGGTCATCGTGGTTCCACCCTAGTTAACGAATTGATAGGCATCAATCCATTCACTTTACAACGGCTAACGGCGTTACCCGGATAAATCTACTCATCTTCAACCTATCAGTTTGAAGGGGGTAATAGCTACATATCTATAAAAGGCTCACAGCCAAGGCCTTTCTCTCTGCTATAGAGGGATGTGTTATCATGTCCTTCGCATTACTTTTTTCGTATGCACATACTCTAACAGGAATACATCCATCTGTCAATACATAAAAGACAAAAGAATTTAAGTTATGTGTAAAAACTAGTCTCATACTCTTATTAGCCTAATTTCTTCTTCCTATCAGGAAGTGTAAAAAGCTAGTACCTATAAAGGGTCTTGACAGGTCATGCTATAATTATCTCGCTCTTTGAAGGGAGGCGATTATCATAGACCTATTCATTTTAATATGGGCAACATTTATTGCCCCAAGCTTACTACTATTACTAAAGTGGTGGCTAGAAAAATATAAATAAATAGAAAAAAGGACGGCGTTTGCCGTCCTTTTTTCTTGCTCTTTTATGACCTATTCATTTCTAGGTTAACTAATCCCTATATGTTAATTATATCAGACCTATTATAAAAAGCAAGGAATAAATAAAATCATCAACATATTATTTTATTAACTAAGAAAGCGCACGGACCGCCCTACATGTAAAAGTACTTCTTTGGCTAACTTGCGTGTACCTTCTGTCGTCCGCAGCATAGTTAGACCTGATTGATCATCTAAGGTTGTCATAACGCCTAAGTACTCATACCCTTCCAAAATACGATTAATATAGTTAGTATCCTTAGGTTCTATATAGAAGAAGAGATAGTCTGTATGCTTCAATTCTTCTTCTATGGATAAGACTTTATGTTTCATACAAAACCACTCTTTTCTGTCCTATATCAAGTCCTCAGTCAATTATAAATCATTGACACTCAAAATAGCTAACCAATACAGCTTAAATTATTAGCACTTAACACTTAATACCTAACAAGAACCACAAGAATCGCAATCCTTATGAATCATCGGTTCTTCCGGTAACGGCGTGCCCTTACATTTCCGCCGCATCATAGAATAGGTTTCTAAAGGTCTATCAATATAAATCCGCGTCTTCATCTGAGGGTGAGGCGCTACACTAATGTCCACTCCATTTTCATCTGTCAGTTTACTAATAGTATACTTGACCAAGGGTCCATGAGGCTGACAAAATTCCACCTGATCACCTAGCTTAAAGTTATTACGCTGTTCTACAATAGCATAGCCTTCTTCTGTATTATATCCTTCAACAAGACCAATAAAATCATGGGTCTGCGTATTACTAGACTGGCCATAATTTTGCGCCTGTTCATCCGGTTTATCCACAGAAAAACCTTCCGTATAAGGACGATGAGAAATCTTTTGTAATTCTTCCACCCATTCTGGACGAACCTTCCAATTATCCCCTTCTTCTAAATAGGCATCAATGGCTTCTCTATATACATGAGTTACCGTAGCTGCATAATGGACACTCTTCATACGCCCTTCAATTTTAAGACTATCCACACCGGCCTTGAAGAAATCAGGAATATGATAAAGCAAACACAAATCCTTAGAGTTAAAAATATAGGTACCATGTTCATCTTCCTCTATGGGATAGTATTCTCCTGGCCGTGTTTCTTCCACTAAATGATAGCGCCAACGACAAGCCTGGGCACATTGTCCCCGATTAGCATCTCGCGTCTTAGTAAAATAATTGCTCAACAAACACCGTCCCGAATAAGAAATACACATAGCCCCATGAACAAAGGCTTCTACTTCAATATCGGCTGCTTCTTTCATGGAATGAATATCCTTAATACTCATTTCACGAGCTGCTACAACACGGTCAGCGCCATTTTCTTTCCAAAACTTAGCCGTTAAATAATTGGTCGTATTAGCCTGTGTGCTTACATGTAACTGCAACTTAGGCGCCACCTTACGAGCCAAATAAAAGACCCCTAAATCAGCCACAATAATGGCATCCACACCGATAGATTCCAAAAATTTCAAATAGTCTTCTAAACCTACCAAATCTTCATTATGAGGGATAATATTGCAGGTGACATGTATCTTTTTACCATGCGTATGCACAAAGTCTACAGCTTCTTTTAATTCTTCATTACTAAAATTAGAGCTAGAAGCCCGTAATCCAAAACGCTGGCCCGCACAATAAACAGCATCCGCACCATAGCGAATAGCCATTTTTAATTTATCCATATTACCAGCTGGTGCTAGTAATTCAATCGTCTGTTTCATGACTTACTGTTTGTCCTTTCCAAATGCTTACGCTCATCCCATCCCCCATAGGATAAATCGTCGTATTAAATTGTGACTTATCTTCTACTGTCTCTAAATACATCCGTAACCGCTTAGCAATCGTTCGAAAACGATGCGGTACCTCTTTATCGCCCCGTACATAGCCTCTAAATAATACATTATCAGCTAAGACAGCTGCCCCTACAGTCAACTTGGGCAAGATGGCTTGCAGCTGCTTAAGATACTGCCCCTTAGGTCCATCTAAGAAAACTAAATCAAAAGGGCCTTTTAAGCTAGAAATTAACTCTGTCGCATCGCCCTGCAAAACCTGAATCCGATTTGTAAAACCAGCTTGATCAATCCACTGCTTAGCTAATTCGCAACGCATCTCATCAAGCTCTATAGTTGTTATATGCCCCTCAGGGCCCAAATGTCGTGCTAAGAGTAAGGTTGAATAACCAATGGCCGTTCCTACTTCTAAGACCTGCCTTGGCTGATACATGGCAATTAAGTCTTCAAATAAAGGTACTTCAGCTTCTCTTAAAATTGGCACTTTATTCATTACTGCATAAATACGTTGTTCATTTAAGACTTCTTTAATTGTGGCCATAAATACTTGCTACCGCCTTCATATGTTCTTCATAGGTCTTTGTAAATTTATGATGTCCATCTTTTTCTGCAACAAAAAATAGATAATCTGTCTTAGGTGCATTGAGTACTGCTTCCATAGATTTCAAACCTGGGTTAGCAATGGGTCCTGGCGGCAAGCCCTTATGTGTATAAGTATTATACGGATTATTAATCTTCGTATCAGTAATACTTACGTTCGCACTAGGTCGACCTAAAATATACTGAATACCACTATCTTCTTGCAAAGGCATGCCTAAAGCTAAACGTTTTAAGAAAACAGCTGCAATAAGCGGTCTATCTTCATCAAACTTAGCCTCTTTTTCTACTAAGGAAGCCAAGGTTATAAACTCAAAAATCGTCATATGCTTTTTCTTAAGTTCTGCCCGCATAGCCGGCGTAATTTGCTGATTCATTTCAGCCGCCATCATATGGAGGATTTCTTTTGGTGTACTATTAACAGGAATCTCATAGGTACTTGGGAATAAGAACCCTTCCATGCGATAGTCCACCTTTTCCGGTCCATACATGTATTGATACGGCACATAAGTCTTCGCTTCTTTTAGAAAGGCTGCCTTATTGACAAGCCCATCATGCTGCAATAAATCCGCAATCTGTTGAATGGTATAGCCTTCTGGAATCGTTACCTTAATCACCTTTAATCGTCCCTGTTGAAGAAGGGAAATAACGTCGTGAAGACTTGATTTATAAGGGATCTGATAATAGCCACTTTGCAATTTATCCATAGTTCCCGTTAGGCGCAAAGCCAACCGGAACAGCCAAGGAGAGCGTATTAAACCTTTCTCATATAAGACGTCACCAATCTCAGCCCCTGTCTCACCCTTATTAACAATAATAACCTCTTCTTGGGTCGAACCGAACTGATTAGGCCAATTATATAGACCAATCAAAGTACCAAAAACAAGTACACACAGAAAAACAAGAACACCTACCAAAACAGCTATATGGCGTTTCCATCCACCACCAACTAGATAGTGAAAAAAATGACTAACTAATCCCCGTTGTTTTTGCTTTCTCGTCTCCCCAAATGCCTCATCAAATGATACCTTATCACTCATTGTCTTGCTCCTTACTACCTTGTTGCCGGACGACAAAAGAGGGAGCCTTAATAAGTCCCCCTTTTGCTGCTACTATCCTATTCTTCCGCTTCTGTGTATATAGCAGCCACTACATCAAACTCTTCTTCTGTTGGTGCTACATACACGTCCTCTCCCGCCTCTTGTTCAATGCGGGCAATAATAATATCGGGTTCATCATCTTGATGGCCTGTTTCTTCCTCATCCGGCAAAGATAAGAGAATAGCAAAACGTTTATTATCATAAGGAATTTGCATTTCTTCTTCATAATACGTTTCATGGCCCTCTTCGTCAGCAATAACAATGACATCCATTTCGCCTTCATAATTAGCGTCCATAAGGCACCTCCTATCTAACTTACGAAGCTCTAAGTTTATAATGCACATACATACACTACCAAATTACTATTGGCAATCAGCTAAAAGTAAACAACTCAAATGCTAGGCCTCACAAGCTAGTCTTATGCATAGCCCGATGATCTAAATAGCCTTGCAAGATAACAACAGCAGCCATCTTGTCAATCACCTGTTTACGCTTTTTACGACTTACATCAGCCGCTATTAAGGACCGTTCCGCCATGACTGTTGTTAATCGTTCATCCCAATACGTAACAGGCGTCGTAATAACTTCTTTCATTTTAGCTACAAAGGCTTCGGTCTTTTCTGCACGATCACCCTTTGTGCCATTCATATTCTTAGGCATTCCTACAACAAGCTCTTCTACTTCATATTGGTCAATTAACTCTTGGATTCGTTGAAAATCCTTGACGAGAGACGTACGCCGTATAGTCTCAATGCCCTGCGCCGTCATATACAAGGCATCACTACAAGCAATGCCTATGGTCCGACTGCCTACATCTAATGACATAATCCTCATATTATAACTGCTTTGTCTTTACATATTCACGAACGAGTTCTTCAATAAGTTCATCTCGTTCCATACGGCGAATAGTGCTGCGTGCATTATTATAACTTGTTATATAGGTAGGGTCACCAGATATAAGGTATCCTACAATTTGATTAATTGGATTATAGCCCTTATCCTGCATAGCTTGATACACTTCACGCAATACATCAGCCGCCGTTAGCGGTTGATCATCCACTTTTGTAAACATCATTGTTTCATCAGATACACTCATGTCAGTCCCTCCTTTAAGGTATAGGTACTAGTACCATTAAAACTAAATTTATTACTTATAACTAAAAATTACTATCCCCCAATACAATTGGGTATCAACGACAGTAACTTGCTAAAGCTAAAAAACTAAACAAACCTTATTTCACTAAATCTAAGATAGCCTGTTTACCTGCTTCTAAGGCATCGGATAGCTTATCTGGTTCTTTACCACCAGCCTGGGCCATATCCGGACGGCCACCGCCATTACCACCAGCAGCCTGGGCAGCGGCTTTAACGATAGTACCTGCATGAAGACCTGATTTTACTGCATCCTTAGTTACCATACAAACGAAGTTAACCTTATCGCCATGAACCATGCCAAATAAAACAACACCAGAGCCAATCTGGTCACGAGCCATATCAGCCATATTACGTAATTCATCCATATCATGGGCATCGACAGACGCTACCAATCCTGTTAAACCATTAATATCAAACTTACCAGATAGTAAGTCACCCATCGATTGTGCTGCTGCTTCTTGACGCATGGCACTAATTGTATGTTCTAAATCTTTTACCTGACTAAGTACCTGTTCTACGCGTGCACAAGCCTTAGCCGGTTTAGCTTTTACCATATCAGCAATAGCTGCTAATTGCTTTTGGTCTTGTTTAGCCATAGCTAAAGCCTCACCGCCAGTGACGGCTTCGATACGACGTACACCAGACCCAATACCACTTTCCGATAAAATACGGAAAGAGCTAATAACGGCTGTGTTGGCAACATGGGAGCCACCACACAATTCAATACTAAAATCTGGTACAGTAACAACACGTACAACATCACCGTATTTTTCGCCAAATAAAGCACGAGCCCCTAAAGCCTTAGCGTCAGCAATTGGCATTTCCTTAATAACTAGGTCCTGCGCCTTTAAAATTTCTTCGTTAACTAAGCTTTCTACCTGATCTAATTCTTCTTGCGTCATAGCGGAGAAATGAGTGAAATCAAAACGTAAGCGATCCGGCAAAACTAAAGAACCTGCCTGATTAACATGATCACCTAAAACCTTGCGAAGGGCCGCTTGTAATAAATGCGTTGCCGTATGGTTACGGGCAATGTTCAGATGACGACCACTAGCTACTTCCATACTTACTTGGTCACCAGTAGAAAGAGTCCCTTCTATAACTTTACCAAACTGACACGTTGTCCCATCTGGCAAGTTACGTGTATTTTCTATCTGAATTTTGCCCATAGGTCCTGTAATCATACCCGTATCGCCTACCTGGCCACCGCCTTCCGCATGGAACGGCGTTGTTTCCAAGATAAGAGTAACTTCTTCACCATCAGCTACTTCAGTAACGACCTCTGTACCTCTAGCCAATAACATAATTTTTGAAGAGGTAGCACGTTCATCACAAATCAAGTTCTGACCAGCCAAAGAGGTAATATCCGGATTCACTTGAACCTTAGCCCCTAATTCTTCACGAGCAGCACGAGCTCGGTCACGCTGTGCCTTCATTTCCACATCAAAGCCTTTTTCGTCAATAGCAAAGCCTGCATCATGGGCAATTTCTGCTGTCAATTCAACAGGAAATCCATAGGTATCATATAACTTAAATACATCAGCCCCATTAATGGTTTCTTTCTTATCTGCCTTTAATTGATCCATCAAATCAGACAACAAAGTCAGGCCTTGTGCCAAGGTCTGATTAAAACGTTGTTCTTCATTAGCTACTACACGTTTAATGAAATCTTTCTTTTCCACTAAGTCTGGTAAAGCCGGTCCTAAAATAGAAATAACTACATCGACTAAATCAGCTAAAAAGGCCTTTTCAATACCTAACAAACGACCATGCCGAACAGCCCGACGCAAAATACGACGAAGAACATAACCACGACCTTCATTAGACGGAAGTACCCCATCACTAATCAAGACCGTAATAGCCCGAATATGGTCTCCAATAACCTTTAGAGAAATATCTGTCTTAGCATCACTGTGATAAGTAACGCCGGCTTCTTTAGCTACCGCTTCAATAATTGGGAAAATCAAGTCTGTTTCAAAGTTACTTTCTGTCCCTTGTAATACAGAAGCCAAACGTTCTAACCCACAGCCTGTATCAATATTCTTATGTTCTAATGGTTCATACTTACCATCAGCCGTCCGATTGAATTGGGTAAATACGAGGTTCCAAATTTCAAGATAGCGATCACAATCACAACCAGGCGCGCAATCTGGGCTGCCACAACCACGTTCTGGACCTAAATCAAAGAAAATTTCACTATCAGGACCACATGGGCCTTCTCCAATTTCCCAAAAGTTATCTTCTAACTTACTGATGTGATCTTCCGGCATACCCACTTGGCGCCACAAATCATAAGCTTCCTTATCTTCTGGATAAACCGTAACATATAATTTTTCAACAGGCAATTCAATAACCTGTGTCAAAAATTCCCAAGCCCAATGAATGGCATCGGTTTTAAAATAATCTCCGAAGGAAAAATTTCCTAACATTTCAAAAAATGTATGGTGACGGGCTGTGCGTCCAACATTTTCAATATCACCTGTACGAATACACTTCTGGCAAGTAGTTACCCGTGTACGAGGTGGCACTAATTTACCTGTAAAAAAAGGTTTTAACGGTGCCATCCCTGCCCCAATCAGCAATAGAGTTGGGTCGTTTTGTGGAATAAGTGAGAAACTATCTAATCGTAAATGTCCTTTACTTTCAAAGAACGATAAATATGCTTGACGCAGTTCATTACCTGTCATGTATTTCATGAATTCCAGCCTCCTAAAAATATCTTTCCCTTCATTATATCGTATAGGGACAAGATAAGGCAAACCAATACCTACTGTTTACCTATTATATCATAGAGCCTTAGCTCATTTCTCCTTCTATAAAAAAGCAAAACCTAGCGTCGCCCATAAGACAAAACAAAGGTAAGAATATATAAAGCAATAGCCGTCATAACAATCGTGCCACCTGGCGCTATATCAAAATAAAAAGCCCCAAAGAGACCGGCAATAACAGCACCTACCGCATAGGCTTCAGCTATCCATAAAGTCTTAGCAAAACCAACATGCCATAAATGAGCGGATGCCACAGGAATAATCATTAAGGCACTAATAAGCAAAATACCAACTACAGACATGCCCATAACAACAACCAAGGCCGTAAGAATCGCAAAAATCATATTCACTCGATTAACGGCAACCCCGCCTACCTTGGCTACCTCTTCATCAAAGGCTGTCACCAATAGACGCGAATAAATATATTTCATTAGCACAGCCACGACAAGCGCCGCTAAAATAATACTATAAATATCCGCATCAGTTACTGTCAAAATACTACCAAATAAGAAATTTAAAAGACTGGTACTAGGAATATTGCTGATAGAAGAAAAAATAACGGCCAAAGCCAAACCAGCATAAAAAAACAAGGCCATAATCATATCCACATACTGACTCTGTCGTCGCCGCACCCATTCAATCCCCATAGCTGCCAAAACAGTCAAGCCAGCAGCACCTAACGGTGGATACAGATTTAACAAGGACGCTCCTGTCACACCAGCAAAAGCAATATGACCTAGACCATCACCTAATAAGGACTGCCTCTTTATAACAATAAAGGTTCCAATCAAAGGGCACATAAGAGCCACAATAATACCCGCTATAAATGCGCGTTGCATAAAGGTATAGGTAAAAATATCCATTACAGCACCCCCATATGCCAAGCTAATTTCTTACCTGTATGACTGGTTAAAAAGCCCTTACAGTCGCCAAAGTAGCACACATGCCTATCGATACACAGAGTATAATCAGCCACCTTAGACGCATCATCAATATCATGAGTGACCATGATAATAGTCATCTGATTTTCTTCCTGTATCTTCTTTAAAAGATTAAAAATATGGGCACTGCCTTCCATATCAACACCACTTGTTGGTTCATCTAATAACAAATAAGTAGGCTTACAAAGTAATGCCTGGGCTAACATGACTCGTTGCTGTTGACCACCACTTAAGTCGCCAATCCGCCGTTTAGCAAGGCCGGCCATTCCCACCAAATGAAGGGCTTTATGAATCTGTTCTTTGGTGCTCTTACCTTCTTTTGGAGCCCCCATGCGAAAGGCTAAGCCCACCACTTCTTCTACCGTTGCTGGGAACTGTGCGGCGTTACGATTATAGAGCTGAGGTACCAAATGGATATGTCCTGCCTTTTGGCAACTTTCCACTGTTTCTCCCCCCATGTAAATACATCCCTTTTGCGGCGTCAATAGTCCCCCTAAAAGGCGTAAAAAAGTCGTTTTACCAGCTCCATTTGGACCCACAATAATAGTAAAGCTATTTTTAGGTATAGTTACCGTAATATCCTGCAGAATAGGTTCAGTGCTATAAGCATAAACAATCTGTTGGCAATCAATACCTACTTGTCCTTCTTTCTTTACTCCCACAAGCTGCTCCTTATAAATACCATATAAAAAAGGAGGCTCTCGCCTCCCCTTAATTTACTCGATTCAATTTTGAGACTACATAACGCGTCGAGCGCCTAAATAACGTTCGCCCCAGTATCCTGTATCTAAAGGAGCAATTGCAATACCACGACTGCTAGTAGCGCTAATAAAGTTACCATTACCTACATAGATACCAGAATGAGACGCACCTGGTTCATAGGTTTCAAAAAATACTAAATCGCCTGGCCGCAAATTACTGCGAGACACCTGTGTCCCTACTTCATATTGGGCATCTGCTAACCGTGGCAAATGAATACCTACCTTATTAAACACATATTGTGTGTACCCTGAGCAGTCAAAGCCATCTGGTGTAGTACCGCCCCATACATAAGGCACGCCTTCATATTGTTCAGCAATACGAAGGAGGCGCTGAGCACTTGGTGAAGCTTCTGCATTACGAGTAATGGCCTGAGCCACATTATTATTGGCATATTTCTGCGAATACTTCGTTGTCTTCTGTTTTTGCTGCTTAGTATATTCTGCTTTCCACTTTGTAATTCGCGCATTGGCCGATGCATGGTCAATATTCTTTCTTACAAAAGCATCTGTTAATGGTGTGCCCATCAATTTCTTATACGTTTCAGGTCCCACAATACCATCAACAGGTAGGCCATGATCACGCTGAAATAAGCGCACAGCCCATTTTGTATTGGCATCATATTCGTTCGTCGTTCTTGCATGATAGCCATAGGTAATTAATTTTTTCTGGATTGACGTTACTCCGCTGCCAGCGTCGCCATACTGAATCGACGCCGCGCTTGCAGTAAAGCAAACACACGCCAACATCGCTGTCACGATAAGTGTTTTAGTCTTTTTCTTGGGATTTCGTTTCATGTATTATGTTTCCTCTTTCGATACTGACATATAACTGCTATTTCGTGTGTGTGTTGTCCGGTTTCTCACAGTTATAACACTCTTTTGTCCAATATAAAGGCCGATGCTTAACTTCTTCAAACACCCGTCCTAAATATTCTCCAATAATCCCTAAAGCGATTAATTGAACGCCACCTAAAAAGAAGATAGCTACAGCTAAAGTAGCCCACCCACTTACAACCGTGGCCGACATAAAGTGTACAAATAAAATATGAAGAATCATTAAAATGCTTAACAAGCCGCTAGCTAAACCTACGTACATAGCTAATCTAAGAGGCACTGTTGAAAAAGCAGCCACCCCGTCTAAGGCCAAATGTATCATCTTGCGGACACTAAATTTAGAAACACCAGCAAAACGTGGTGGGGCCACAAAATGTAGCTCAACTTGCTTATACCCTAAGTCACCTACGATACCACGTAAAAACCGTCCGTGTTCTCGAAAGCGCTTTAATGTATTGAGAGCCTTCCGATTCATTAACCGAAAATCAGAACCACCTTCTACAATAGGTACATTCGCCATAATATTCATTACTTTATAGTAATATTTTGATGTAAATGCCTTCATCCAACTCGCATCTTCTGTAGAGTCACGAATCGTCCGCACCACATCATTACCTTCTTCCCATAAGCGCACAAGCTCAGGGATTAAAGCTGGCGGATGCTGCATATCGCCATCCATGGTAATAACCGCATCACCATGAGCGTAATCAAGCCCGCATGTCAATGCGATTTGATGCCCAAAATTCCGAGCGAGCAACAACACTTTAACTCGTTTATCTCTGTCTGCTAATTCATGTAATAAAGACGACGACGAATCTGTTGAGCCATCATCAACATAAATGAGTTCATAGTCATAAGCAAGCTTAGTCATGACCTCTGTAACAGACTGATAAAACTTTAAAATATTAGCCTCTTCATTATAAACAGGCACCACAATTGACAATAGCATTTAACTTTCTCCATATTGAATACGTATCTATTTTACTAAATTTTATGAAATTTAGCAAATTTCACGAATTCTGACCTACTCTTTAAAGATACGTTTAGCCTCATCTAAGCTGCTAAGTTCGCTGGATACATACAATTCATCTTGCGCGTGCAATATCGTTCTCGGCTCTGGAAATACATGTTCTCCATGACGCTCAATAGAAACAATAAAAACACCATCTGGCAGCTGTAAATCTTGTATCCGTTTTCCTTCCCACTGACTAATCGTCGATAATTTAGCATTAAAGAAGGTTTGAGATAAATCCCCTTCTACTTCTTTCTTATTCTTCAACATTAATTCCAATAAGCCGTCATAAATAGGAATTTCCTTACATAGTTCAGCAACTGCATAAGCTATAACAGCTGTAATCCCTACCTGGTAAAAACTATACAAACTATCTGACATTTCAAGAACCAACAAAATACCTAATAAAGGTGTCCGCATAGCTGATGCCAAAATGCCGCTCATAGCGCAAATGGCAAAATTAGCCTGAAAAGTACCGGCTGGCACCCAGCCAAGACCTACAAAAAAAGTATATAAGAAGGCTCCTGCTGACGCCCCTATAGTCAGCATAGGGAAGAACAAGCCACCCTGGGCTCCACAACCATAACATAGAGACGTCAATAAAATCTTACCTGCTAAAATCCCCAAGCAGAACAATAAAGCATGTTCTTCTAAGGCAATATGACCAATTAATAAATTGCCTCCATTTAAGAGCTCCTGCGCATCATAGCCAACCATAGTTACAATTAAAAAGGTAGCGATGATTTTTAAGGAACCAGGTATGGGCATAGCCGTAAAGACCCGCTTAAATAATAGAATAGACTTATTAAAGATAATACCGATAAAACCAATAAAAAAGCCTAAGGCTATCAACGGGCCAAAATAAGTAAGAGGCAAAGGATTAGTTACAGTAAAACTTAAAGACGGTCCCATACCAAAAATCATAGCCGTCACTAAATTAGCAACCATACAAGCTGTAAGTACAGGCACAACGAGCAAGGGATAAAAGCTCTTATGCACTTCTTCAAAGGCAAACATAGAAGACGCTACTGGTGCACTAAAAGCGGCTGTTAAACCAGAGGCGGCTCCCGCTGTAATCAAGAGACGAGTCTCATGAAGAGAACTTTTGAACCAGTTAGCTACAATCTTAGCCGCCGCCCCACCTAACTGGATAGACGGCCCTTCTCGACCTACCGAAAAACCACACAAACCATCCATAACCCCACCAGCATACTTTGAGATGAGTGTTCGTGCAGCCCGCATATTAAAAATTCCCATCAATTCGGCTTCAATCTGAGGTATCCCTGAACCGCCAGATAAAGGCGCCCATTCAAGGAACTTATAACAGCCCCAGCCTAGCACAATCATCAAAAGGACCCAGCCTAGGCTCTGCCAAAAAGTAATACTCGCAAACAAGGCATGACGATACAGCTCCCCTTCTTGAATTAAATAGCGAAAAGTCGCTCCAAAAAAGCCAGCTACCGCCCCAACAACAATGGATTTAGCCCATAACCGAAGAAAAACCTTCGTCGTCATGTCTTCATAGTGCAAATTGGGATTTATTTGATTAGCTATCGTCCGAAACCGCCTAAACATATACGCCTCCCTTTACATACTAGCAGCATCAATCCAGCTTTGAATATCCTTTTCTGCTTCTTCCATATCCTCTACGTAAGCTCCAGCAATTTCTGGATATTTACATACTTCTACAGTATATAAAATAGCAGCGCCTGTACTATTGCGGTAAACGCCAACCCAAACACCTGGAAAGGTACTTTCATACCATTCCACCGGTTCGTCACCTTCTTTGAAGTTAATCGCAATTGAACCCTTACCTAGTGCTTCTATGACTTCAACCACTTCTTCTTCCATGAGGCCTGACTTATCTAGATAAATAGTATAGGTCTTCCCTTCCGTGCGCAGTGCATGAAGGGCATGCTTAATTTCTTTTAACACGGCCTTAATACGGCCATAATCTTCTATCATTTTTTATGTGCCTCCACGCCCCATGAACGCAAAACAGCAAGAACACGTTGTTCTACATCTGGCATAACAGCCTGGACGGTCTGCGTTGGCTCTAATCCAAACTCTAAATCTTCCGGTTCAACACCAATCACAACTGCATCATCTAAGGGATCATCTTGGGCAAACCGAATAGCTAATACATCTTGTATGCCAATTTCATGCATAGAGATTTCATCATTATTAAAATACTTATTCATTTCTTGATGATGAAACTGATAGACTGTTCCTGGCTTTTCTTCACCACTAATAGCATCAAGCAACAAAAGCTTACGCATACCTACCATAAAGGACATGATTTCCATACCCATAGTGCCACCATCAAGCAAAGTAATATTAGGCGTAAAAGAGTAGGTGTCACGTAGTTTATTAACTACGTGAACGCCTACTCCTTCATCACTGAGTAAAATATTACCAACGCCTAAGACCACTATAGGTTCCGAGTTATAGGCTGTAATTCCACTCATTTGTTTTCTTCCTTTTTAGCTACATAATCCTTGCCGTACAAATCAGCTATATCTTCTGGGTCTTCTGGGTAAAATTTCATACCTGAAACCATACTGGATACTTCCCCAGATTCTTCCATAACATCTTCACGGAAAGCCATATATACATGAATAATAACAAACAATAAGAAAATCCATGCAATATAGTGGTGAATAACATGTACTTGGTATTCTGTAAATAGCATATTTATTGGATTAAAGAGAATAGCCAACCAACTATTCGGATTAATCATGGCATACATAGCTAAGCCTGTGCAAATTTCTACAACAAACAAAATGTACACAACAAAATAACTAGTTCTAGCCAAGGAATTACGTAAAAAGCGATGTTCTTCCTGACGTGGCAACATCAAATAATGCTTGATTGTAATCCAAAGACCTCTCCAAAATAAGGCTTGATTAAACTTAGGCAACAAACGATCGCCCTTGTTTAAATACGCCCCATACAGGCGAATAACAAAAGAAGCAATCAAGACAAAGCCAGCATAGAAATGAATACGCCGCATGGTTTCCATAGAAAACCAGCCATCAACAGCATAAGTTGGAATCCCATTACCTGTTAATCCTTGGAATCCTGGATCCCCAATATACAAGCCAGTCCAAAACAAGGCCGTTACACAAAGTACCATGGCCCAATGAAACACACGAAGCCATAAACTAAACACACGATAAGGCTTCTTATCTTTTTCTACCATAATAGCCTCCCGTTATTTACAAATTGAGTCTGTATTTACAGCCACAATTTCCTTGCTGCCATCCTTATTATACAAATGTGTCGAGCAAGCCATGCAAGGGTCGAAGGAATGCAAACTACGGATGATTTCTAGTGGTTTTTCAGGAATAATAACCTTAGTATCAATCATACTAGCTTCAAAAGCACCGTGTTCATTAGTCCGTGTCTTAGGCGCTGCATTCCAAGTCGTAGGTACAATACATTGATAATTATTGCTAGTACCATTCTTAATGGATACCCAATGACCAAGAGCCCCACGTGGTGCATCCAATACACCAACCCCTTTAGCTTCTTTTGGCCAAGAAGATGGTTCCCACTTATCATTATTTTGAACTGTTGTATCGCCATTTTTAATATTATTCGTCAACTTAGTAAAGAAATAACGGCTCATGCTAGCAGCTACCTGCGCGTCTAACCCACGGCAAGCAGTACGTCCAATAGAGGAAAGCATCCATTGATGTGGCTGCAAGTTAAGAATCTTAGACACTGTATCTACTTGGTTAACAACCATTTTTTCCGCCCAAGTTGGGTCCTTAATAATACCTTGTTTTACTTTTGTATAAATAATGATATATTTAGCCAATGGGCCAACTTCACAAGGTTTACCCTTAAATGTTGGCGTCTTAACCCAAGAATACTTCTTATCTTCATCTAAGTATTCCCAGTTCGTCTTTGTTCCTGTCTTAGGGCCAGTGAATTCCGGCTTCGTAATCCCTTGACTTGGATTTAAGTTAGTTACTCCACTTGGATACTTGTACCAAGAATGGTCAACTTCTTCTGTTACAATATTGTCCTTCATCAAATCCGGACCATCCAATGGAATAAAGGTAGCTTTATCAACACCGAGTTCAAAGTTTTCTACCACACCGTTAGACCGTTCAATAATTTGTTTGAAATAATCACCATTGCTAATGCCAGTATATGGTTCATTTGGATAAGAACCATAAGCAATAACGCGCTTCTTAGATAAGCCGCCACCATCGGTACGACCTGCTTTTATATAAGCAGCACCAATAGCTAATAAATCTGGTAATAGAAATAATTAGCTATATCTTGTCCCAAATTAATAGCATCACTAACAATATCTAAGCGATCAGCATTAATTGGGGCGTTCATATCATTCAAAGAAATAGAGCAAGGCATCCCGCCTACGGTGTAATGTGGATGTGGATTTTTACCACCAAAAACAACTTGTGGCACAATAATGTCACGTTGTTTATCAAGCACATGTAAGTAATGGGCAATAGCCATCAAATGTACTTCTGGCGGCAATAAATCATAATCTGGATGATCCCACCACTGGGCTGAAAAAATACCTAATTGACCACTATCAACAATTTTCTGCAATTTAGCCTTAATAGCTGTAAAATAAGCTGCACTAGCCTTAGGGAAAGTCTTTGGATAAGCCGATGTAGAGCTCTTACCTTCATTAGGCACTAGCGGTTCTACATTATACGTATTCAATACCGTTTCCTGTAATTGTGCTGTCTTAGCTGGATCTGCCTGCAAAGCCTTCAAAGGACTAACAAAGTCCAAGGCATGGAGGTGGTAAAAATGAACAACATGGTCATGTAACTCTAAGCAGCTAAGCATAATATTACGAATATAGTTAGCATTCTTAGGAATAGTAATATGCAAAGCATCTTCTACAGCACGTAAGGATGCCAAAGCATGTGTGGAAGTACATACACCACAAATACGTTGTACATAAGCCCATAAGGCACGTGGATCACGGTCTTTAGCAACAAGTTCAATTCCACGCCATGCTGGACTGCTAGACAAGGCATCTTGTACCTTACCACTGCCTTCATCAACATTAATTTCTACACGTAAATGGCCTTCAATACGGGAAATCGGATCTACTACCACTCTCTTCATTATTGATTGCCTCCTTCAGATTTGTTATTCTTGGCTTCGTCTGCCTTTTTAGCAGCTTCAGCGGCTTCTTTCTTTTCTAATTGAATATCATCATATTTATGTTTAGCTAGGGTAATGCCGCCATGAGCAATAACGGCGCCAGTAGCTACGAAGCCTGCAATCGTACCAATTGTATCCGCTGACGTAATAGTACCAGGCAATGGAATATTAGGAAGACGCGTATAGAAGTCACCATTATCCCAAAAGTGTGGCTGGCTGCAACCAATACAGCCATGACCAGATTGGATTGGATAAGATAAGCCGTTCCACCAACGTAAATTACCGCAGGAATTATACGTTTCTGGTCCACGACAACCAATTTTATACAAGCACCAACCAGCCTTTGACGCATCATCATCAAATTCATCTACATACATGCCAGAATCAAAAAAGGCACGACGATAGCAAGTATCATGAATACGATTACCATAGAATTGTTTTGGACGGCCCTGGTCATCTACAGGAGGTAATTCACCAAACATGGCGTAACTCATAATTGTTCCTGTCATAACTTCAGGAATTGGAGGACAACCAGGAACGCGGATAATTTTCTTGCCATAAATGACATTGCTAATTTCTACACTGTCTGTTGGATTTGGATCAGCTGCCTGAATACCACCCCAACTAGAGCATGAGCCATAGGCAATAATGAAAGCAGCCCCTGCAGCAGCTTGTTTCAAACGTTCATTAAATGGTTTACCAGCAATCATGCAATAGGTACCATCATTGCCAAGAGCCGTAGCCCCTTCAACAACAAGCACATATTTACCATATTGTTCCTTCATAACCTGATCTAAATGAGCTTCTAATGGTGCCCCAGCAGCTGCATCCAAGGTATCATCATATTCTAAATTAATGATATTTAGAATCATGTCAGTCGCATAAGGTGCTTTAGAACGCAAGAACGATTCACTGCATCCTGTACATTCCTGTCCATGGAGCCACAATACTGTCGGCACATCTTTTGTTTCCGCTGCTTCAACCACCTTATTAAGCATTGTTGGTGGCAGCCCTAAAATAGCCGTCAAGGCTACGCATGATTTCATAAATGTTCGGCGGCTAAGTTTACGTTCACGGAATAAATTCCATAAAGTATTTTTACCTTCGCTCACAGGAAGACTCCTCCTTAGTTATCACAAAACCTACTTTTTATCAATACCTCTTTACTTACATGAATGTAAATATATTATATAGAAAACATTCATGTCTTTAGTATATCACCAAGCATGATTTACGGCTACAAGAAATAAGTTATTACTTATATCAATGACTTCTAGTATAAATAGTTCCTATGTAGTATAACTGTTTTCCGCAAATCCATAATAGCTTTTTCTTTTATCTTACATAGTCCTTATTACTCTATGGATTTGCCTAAGTAATTCGCACACTTTTGCGTATTGCTTAGCTCCTTCAAAAGTGGCTCTCTACTTAAAATAAGTAGACCGCCCTTACGGACGGTCTCTACAAGTAGTCAATAAGCCGAGTTCTGTACTGCAAAGCAGCGATAATTATCTTTCTAGGCATGCAGTTACCTGCATGCTCAAGCGGCACAACCCGAAAAGCCGGCGGGCCACCGGTATTCTTTTCCTATTCGGCCTTGCTCCGGGGTTTACCGAGCCAGTACGTTACCGTACTGCTGGTGCGCTCTTACCGCACCGTTCCACCCTTACCGCAAATGCGGCGGTCTACGTTTCTGTGGCACTATTCCCTATGGTCACCCACGCCGGACGTTATCCGGCATCCTGCCCTATGGAGCTCGGACTTTCCTCGAGTCAAAGACTCGCAATTATCTTTCGTACTTGCTTGTCTAGTCTATCACACCTATACAGTAAGAGCAACTAAAAGAAAAAATCCCTTTGTTCACTAAAGGCTTCTACCTCTATATCTGGTCGACCTAACTGACCTAACGCCTCTTTAATCTTGCCAGCTAGTAATTTAGCTGCCATTTCTTCTGTACCGAAATGCCCCGCATCAACAACCAAAAGACCTAATTCCTTAGCTCGCTGCATGTCATGATATTTTACATCGCCTGTAATATAAGCATCTGCTCCTAAACTAGCTGCCTTATCAATAAATTCAGCACCCCCACCCGTACACAAAGCAATCCTTTGAATACACTGACATTTATAACCACCTAGGCGCAAATGTGCTTGAGGAAAGGCCTCTTGCACACGTTCCTTGAAATCATCAAAAGAAAGTGCCTGTGCAAAAGAACCAATCCGTCCTAGCCCATAAGCTTTATGCGGCACATCTAAAGATACAACTTCATAAGCCGGTGTTTCATATGGATGTACAGCTAACATCTCTTTTACTACCTTAGAAAGAACGGGTCTAGGCACGACTACTGAAATTTCTTCCTCTCGCACATTGGTTAAAATTTCCACCTGTCCAATAGCTGGATGAGCCCCTCTTAAAGGTAGAAAACGCCCCGTCCCCGTTACTGAAAAAGAACAATGGCTATAATTACCAATAGCGCCGGCACCAGCATTTCCTATAGCCTGCCGCACCTTATCAGCTTCTAATTCAGGCACAAAAACTCTTAACTTAACAAAGTCTTCTTGCCCTGTCTTATCTAATACATCCGTGTTTTCTAGGCCTAATCGCTTAACCGCCTCATCATTAAGACCACCACTAACAATATCTAAATTGGTATGCATAGCATAAATAGATATATCATATTTTAATAAGTCAGCAATCAGACGGCCATGCGCCGTTGTTAAGGTAATTTGCTTCATACCTTTAAATATATAAGGATGATGACTAACTATAAAATTAGCCCCCACTTCTTTTGCCCTATCTACAACCTGCGGAGTTATATCGAGACTAGTAACAACGCCAGTAATAAGCGATTCTGAATTACCTACAGTTAAACCCGGATTATCCCAAGCTTCAGCCAAAGACAAAGGAGCCCACGCTTCTAATTTTTCTGTTACATCCTTAACTCGTACATCTTTCATAAAAAAGCCTCCAATACATCTTTTTCTTGTCTTGCTTTTATATAAACAGCCAACACTTTTTCATCTAACCAATCTTTTTTATCACTAGCTTCAGCCATAGTTACCATGGTATCCGTCAGCCCATAAGAACTTGGTTCCCAAAAAGATAGGCCAGCCACATGTCGCTCTACTTTATCTATAGATCTCATCACTTCCATCCAATGCGTATCAGCAAAGTCCCTAATAGTTGCTGGCAAAGAATCCATAATGGCCTGCCTCTTTCTTAAATGCCACCTAAGAAAATCATCACGCAAGGGATGTGAACTCGCAACTAACAAAGCACCTACTTCCCATAAAATTGACGACAAGGGCCGTTCCCTATAGACAGTATCCCTGCCTTGAACTACGACCCAAGCCTCATACCAATGACGACCTTCTTTTATAGGTACTTCTTTTACTATCTTATAACCATGACTAACCAAATATTGACGAAGCTCTACCTGTCCATTCTGCGGCTGAAGTACATACGTAGGCACCTTGCCCGGCGCCCCTTCTATAATGTGACGCATCAAAAAACCACCCATACCACAAATAACAGCACAATCAACTTCGCCAAGACCCGTTGTCTCCAAACCATCACCCAAACGGCAGTCAATATATTGACTCAGGCCATAATCTTGAACCGTTCGCTTAGCTGCTTCTAAGGGTCCCTTATGAACATCAGTAGCTATAACCCGCTTAGCCTTTCCTTCTTTTATTAAAGCTACAGCTAATTGCCCATGGTCCGTACCTACATCAGCTATAGTATGACAAGTGGGCACTAAACTTAACACCTCTTGTAAGCGCTTCGGTATTCCCATATTTCACCTTTCTATACACTTAACCTCTTAAGAAAAGGCTAAGACTAGTCTTCCTCATTAACAGATACGCTTCCTCTAAAATAGCAAGCATCTAACATTTAACTCTATCAAAAAGCATAAATAAAAAAGACTGTGAAAAAGAAATTACCTCTTATCACAGTCTCTTGCTATTTAATTGGTGGGCCCACCTGGGATCGAACCAGGGACCGACCGGTTATGAGCCGGTTGCTCTACCCCTGAGCTATAGGCCCAATGGTATATAAGCTTGCACCTATACGTCCATTACGCTTTATTATACCCAATGGAACCTATAATCGTCAAGATTCTTTTATAAGAAGTCTTTAATCTTATCTCGTTTACCACGATTACGTAATTTAGTTAAGGCCTTACCTTCA
>SAMEA3663124__coassemble_118_pt1 | contig 28842 bp, 23 predicted proteins | sample SAMEA3663124__metabat2_low_PE_003 | metagenome-assembled genome bin SAMEA3663124 (sample SAMEA3663124) | pig gut metagenome | biome: pig gut; feature: pig-associated habitat; material: faeces | place: Denmark | collected 2012
GATGTGGCAAAATTTCCATAATCTCTTCAATTGTTACGATCATTTTATATCTCCCCTAGTTCTTTACGTATATCCCGTGACAAGCGAGAATTTAACTCATGACTGGAATTCAAAGCAATAATATGCCCTCGAATTGGTCCTAATAAAAATAAATCACCTAATATATCTAACATTTTATGACGAACTAACTCATCATCAAACCGCAGCTTAGATAAACAAGTAGTATCATCATAAACAATGCAATTCTCTAAATTACCGCCCTTAGCAAGTCCCATAGCCTGTAATTGTTCAATTTCCTTCATAAAGCCAATGGTACGAGCCCTGCTAATATCTTCTTCAAAGACCTTATCTGTAACAATAAAATCTTCAAATTGTTTACCTAGCATGGGATGGCTATTAATGGATGTATACGTCAAGCGCAAACCATCATAAGGTAGTATCAAAATAAAACGCTGTCCTTCATTATCGTAAATAGCATGACTTTGCTTAATATAACAAATTGTGCGTTCAGCCTCTAACTCAACGATACCAGCCTGTTTCATTAAATCAACAAAAACAGCTGCACTACCATCACCAACAGGGGGCTCCTGAAAATTTAACTCAACAATACAATTATCTATGCGCATGCCATAAAAAGCAGCCAATAAATGCTCTACGGTAGATACCTTGGCCGCCCCTTTTTCTAAAGTTGTCGCCCGCATAGTACTTGTTACATTTTCTATAGCTGCCTTTACCGATGGTCTGCCCGATAAATCAGTTCTAACAAAGACAATACCTGTATTAGCTGGCGCCGGTTTTAATATCATCCTAACCGGTCGTCCACTATGGAGTCCTATACCTTCGTATTGAACGGATTCTTTAATACTCCGTTGTTTCTCGCTCACGAAGGGCCTCCTTTCTCTTGCTCTATTACTAAGGATTATTTATCACTTATCATTTATTATACCGTAAATAAGCCTCATTAGACAACCTTGCCTATTTTAAACGTGGGTCATCCATCATATCTGGCGGTATTTCTATCTTGCCTTGATAGTAACGACGAGTCCATTTCCAACGGTTATGCATCCAAAACCAATCTTCCGGATAGCGACGAATATGATCTTCTAACCACTCATTAAGAGCCGTTAAGGTTACCAATAAATCCCGTTTCTTATCCTTTGTCTTTTCTGCATAAAAAGGTGGATTAACTATAATAACATGTTTCTTTTTGGCTGGATCATAATGAATGGTCACATTCATTATGGGAACCCCTTTCATGCGGCTCATAGCTGCCGGTCCTACCGGTGTTAAGGTTTCATAACCGAAGAAAGGGACTAACATGCCTTTATCACCTGGATCCTGATCCATAATAAGCCCCATAAAGGATCCTGCATTTAATTCTTTGATTAATTCTCTCGTACTAAACTTATAAGTCACATGCTGATGCATGAGTTCTCGATAGTCATTAATAAAGCGGTCGGCTCCACCATTTTGCTGCATGGCTACAGAGATAAGTGGATACCCTTCTGAGGCTAAGACTCCACCTAAGAGCTCCCAGTTACCGCTATGTAAGGCCGTAAGAACAGCCCCTTTGCCAGCCGCCTTAGCTTCATCCAAATAGTGCCGGCCATGCCACTCAACCATATCTTTGTAGGCCCCATTACGTATTTCTGGATAGCGAAGCACATCAATAAGCATATAGCCTAAGCGCACGACACTAGCCCTAGCTATACGGTGAGCTTCCTTTTTATCATCTGTAATTTTACAAAATAAAATCTGTCCGATTGCTAAGCGTTTACGTTTGGGCGGCAATATACACCACATAAGCCGTCCTAAAAAGCCACCTATTGCATATTGCAAACCATGAGGCAGGCAACAAATAAATTTACTAAAACACCGTAAGAACGTATATCCCATACAAGTACTAACTCCTCTACCTATTTATCAGCCATTTTATCTAATTGAGCCTGTAGAGCCGCTACTTGTTTTTCTAAACGGCGAATGGTCTTAGCCATATCTGGCAAACGAGTTTCATAAGCAGACAACTTCAACCATTCCTTATGAGGGCGCATTGGATAACCAGCATAGACCGTATTGGATGGCACATTACCAGTAATCCCTGTCTTACCAGCAAAGGTAACATTATCTCCAATTTCTACATGCCCAGCGCAACCCGTCTGCCCTGCAAAAATAACGTGGTTACCACATTTAGTACTGCCAGCAATACCTACCTGAGAGATTAAGAAACAATCTTCTCCGATTTCTACATTATGGCCTAACTGTACTAAATTATCTATTTTAGTACCACGCCGTACCAAGGTAGATCCCATCATAGCACTATCAATACAAGAGCAGGAACCTACTTCAACATCATCTTCCAAAACAACATTACCGACTTGAGGAATATGGGTATGTTCTCCATGTTCTGTAGCAAAGCCAAAACCTTCTCCGCCAATAACCGCTTTGGCACGAAGGACTACGCGTTTACCAAGACGGCAATTTTGATGAACAATAGCTCCCGCATACAAGGTAGAATCGTCACCTATCTGTACATTATGGCCAACATAGACATAAGCATGTAAAGTAACATTATCTCCGATAACCGCATTATCATAAATAACACAGTAAGGACCAACGGTTACATTCTTACCCATGGTTACATTTTTACCAATAATCGCTGTTTCATGAATTCCCTTAGGAAAGGCCACTGGTGGATGGAATAATTCTAAGATTTGAGCAAAAGCAGCCTTAGCATTTTCAACTACAATCTGCGTTACCGCCGCTTCTGGTACCGCTTTTTCTACGACAACGGCACCGGCTGTTTTTACTTCTGCCAAATGATCTAAGAACTCTCCTACAGCAAAGGAAATAGAATGAGCTGTAGCCTGCGTCAACCCTCTAGTCTCTTCAATAACGGCCTTATCATCACCGATAACTTGACCGTCTACCTTAGCTGCTAATTCTTTTACTGTATACTTCAAAAGAAACGCCCCTTCCTATTTCTCGGTTTCACTTATTAATTACTAGCCTGTTGTTCTTGACCTTGGTTCTGTCCTTGCCCCTGTGCCGGTGTAGCTGTCTTAGCCTTACCCATCTTATCTAACACATCTTCTGTAATATCTGTACCACCTTCAACAACAGCGCCCTTAACAAGAACGACATTTAATTTCTTTTCGGCAGCAATTTCCTTAACTGTCTTTTCCACGTCCTGCTGGAACTGTTTATTTACGGAAGAAGCATAAGTTGTAAATTCCTGCTGAGCCTTAGCCTGAATTTGCTGTTGCTGCTGTTCATCCGCATTAGCCATCTGTTCATTAACTTGCTGTTCAATCTTCTGCTGTTCTGCTGCAATCTGCTTATTTAAGTCTTGGCCCTTCTGACTTTGCTGGGCAATCGTTGCATAATCAACAACCCCTACATTATTCTGTGATCCACAGCCAGCTAATAAACCAAGAGAAGATACCATTAATGCGCCTAATACGACCCGTTTTATTGTTTTTGTCATTATTCTGTCTCCTTACAAAAAATTCGCTTACTATTATATACTTATTCTTACTATTTTTATATACCTAGTTTATAATTGCTAAGTTTACAAACCTTCTATTAAGAGGAAATGAAGTTCTATATACCCTTACTGATACGTAGCTAACACATCATTCGTTATATCAACAACGTCCTTATCCGTCCCCATTGTATTAGTCCATACCATAGTCAAGCCTTTTTCCTTAGCAATAACGGCCACACGCATACGAATGTCTTCTAAAATCGATTCATGCATGGCATCCACTTCCGCCTTTTTAGCCCATAACTTTTGCGACCAAGCTAAATTCCACTTCATAGGATTAGGCAAAGCATCCTTTTGAATCTGTGTCTTCATCTGATTTGACACAAGACTTTGCCGCCGCTGAGCCATTTCCTCCCGTAGTTGCTGACCATAGGCAGCCCATTCCTTATCCATTTGCTGGTACATGGGTGCTAAGTCCTGTGCTACCTTTTTTTCAATTGCTTTTACGTTGCCACTAATAGGTTGCTTCCGTTGGGCCAATAACTCCTCAAGCTTCTTCTCCTTAGCCGCCTTATCCGCCTTTACTTGAGCTACCTGCTCCTTATTAAGAGGAATCATATGCACATCCGCGTTAATCTCTAACTGTAAATTAACAATTTGCAAGTCTAAGGCAGATGGTTTAATCATCATCTCATTTTCGTACTTTTTATATAACTCATCTCGCTTGGCATGAATAGGCACCAATAGCTCCGCTCTTTTTGTATCCATCTTAGCGGCAATTTCCGTATTTAAGGAGTTGGTAATCCCTTGGGCATCTCCAATCGAAGCCAAGACCTTAGATTGTATTAACGAGCGTCGATTTAAGTCTTGACTTTCCACCATGTAAGACGTCTGCATCGCTTCATATTCCTTCTTGGCCTTTTCATAAGCCGCATACGATGGATTCTTAGGAACCACCTTATCTAATTGAACCACCCCATACCTAGGCACTCGATTCTCTGCCTGTACCTGCAATCGATGATGATGCAAAGCATACACCGCGGACACAAAGAAAAACAAAAGAACCACCATCAAACAAGCTAACAGCCGCGCTATTCTTTTGTCGTCCCTCCAACTATCATCCATCGCCATCTCTCCATATCAAGTACTTTCTACATATCATACGCAAATCGGCACCTAACTACAACCACGCCTCAATAGACTAACCAAGTATTTCTGCCTCTATATCCTACACATTATCTCTAAGTCATGAAACATCAACGATTCTTACAGGCGACCAACTCCTTGCCCCTGAGCCATGAAGCGCCTAATGTCCCTTCAAAGCGACTTGCGGAGCACTCAGTGCGGAGAACGGAACCTTTGAAGGCCATTAGGTGCTTCCATACCCAGTTCTAATTACCAGAAGCACTACCGCTATTCTGCGAAGCCTGTGCTGATTTACCAGCTTCCTTATCCATTTTCGTTATAACCTGCTTAGTAATGTCCTGTCCGCCATACAACACTGCATCCTGGCTAACAACTATATCAATACCCTTAAGATTAGCTACCGACTTAGCCGCATCAGCTACCTGCTTCTGTACGGCACTCATCAACTGTACCTGCTTCTGCTGCAACTTAGCTGCCATTTCCTGCTGTAATTGAGCCTTCGTCTGGTCATCTGCATTTGCTAACTTCGGTTCATATTCCTTCTTAAGCTGTGCTTGATACTCATTAAACTGCTGCTCTGCATTTTTCATTAACGGATTATTTTGCGTTAATACTTCATTGTAATTAACATAAGCCACATTGCTATCACTACCACTGCCATCAGGCATAGTGCTGCTCATCTGTGTATAAGCTAAGGCTGCTACCCCTGCGATAAAGATAAGTGATACTGCGACTGACAAAAACTTGACTAACTTTCGATTATTCATTAATCCTAACATTATCTGTGCCTTTCCCTACTATTAAAATCACAAAGCCTCTTATTCTATAAAAGATTATCTATTATCTATCTCATAAGAACCGTTCTATAGTCGTGATAGGTATGGCAAAAACTACCATACCTATTACCTAACTACTATCTAATTATTTTCTACGTACACGACGCACATACTAAGCTCTCATTTCGTTTTGACCTATTATCTCTAGAACTGACCACCAAAGCTGAACTGGAACTTACGCGCATTGTGCAAGCCAAAACCATAGTCCAGACGAATTGGTCCAATTGGTGTTGTTACCCGCAAGCCAGGGCCGACCGAAGCATTAAACTGCTTGGTACTTTGATACCAAATAACATCTGGTGCATCCCAAGCATCCCCTAAGTCAGCAAAGAGTACACCACTAATCTTCTTCCAAATTGGGAAGCGGTATTCTACCGACGCATTGTACATCTTCTTACCGCGGAACTGGTCATCTTCATAGCCACGTAAGTTGTCGCCACCGCCTAAGGTATACAACATACTATATGGTACATGTCCCGTTGCCCAACCAATCAAGCCACGGAAAGCCAAAACCTGGCTATGTCCGATTGGTTTATAAGCCCGATATTCACCAGTGAATTTATAGAAGTTAAAGTCACCGCCTAGACCATGACCTGCCCACTGGAAGGTACCGGAAATACGACGACCACGTGTTGGATCATACACATTATCACGAGAGTCATAAACCTTCTGCCAAGTTAAACTATGGGTGCGACCAAAGTTTTTCTTAATATAACCTCTGTCTAAGAAATCATAACCTTGGTTATTATAATTTACGCCACCTTCAGTACCAGTTCCTTTATTACGGTTATACATAAAACCGCTCATATCGTCAGAGTCAAAGGCCCACTTATCATCACGAACTTCAGCTGTTAAGTAGTCACGAGTAAATTCGCCAGTCTGACGACCTAAAGACACATTAAAACCTTTTGACTTCTTATCATATTCAGACACTTCACTACCATTGGCATCATAATCTGTATAAGCATCCTGACGGTTAAAGATAGTCACCCCAAGAGATGTACCTTTGCTGTCAATCCATGGACGCAAGTAAGACACAGCAAAGTTCTTATATCCACCCTTGCCGCCGAATTCCCAGTGAATTTTAACCTTATCGCCAGTACCACGCAAGTTATCTTCACCAAGTTCAACGATACCAACTAAGCCATCATCATGGGAATAACCAGCCCCTAAGGTAATAGTCCCTGTCTTGTGTTCGAGCACATCGACTTCGGCAATAACATCCTTCTGGTTAGAACCTGGCAACAAGCGCACATTAACATCATCAAAGAAACCTAAGTTGTAAATTTTTTCCACCGACCGGCGCATTAAGAACTGGTTAAATGGCTGACCAACTTTCTGATTCATTTCACGGGTAATAACATAAGACTTCGTCTTCTTATTACCAGCAACAACGATTTTTTCAACAATGCCTTCAACAATATAAATATTTAAAATACCCTTGTCAGATACGCTAATGTTTTCTACATGAGCCAGCATATAACCATCACGAGCATAGGCACGGTTAATTCCTTGTACCTTTTCACCAACGGAAATGGTATTTAATACAGTCCCAGGCTTAATGTCCATATACTTAACTAATTCAGCTGTTGGGTAAATCGTATTACCTACAAAATTAACGCCATTAACGACTGGATTTAAAGTGACATTATAGTTCAAAATAATGCCTTCTGGCACCTGTGTAATCACAGGATTAATTTCCGAAATAACACCCGAGCTGCCAAGGGCCGCAATATCCGAATCAACGCCGGCAATCGATAATTTGTCACCAACTTTTTCCTTAACAAGGCCTAAAAATTTAGCTTCTACAGCCGTATTAGCAGCTGCATCCGTCATTTTAGTATTAGCTGGGTCATTCAGCAAGGCAAGCAAAGCGGCATTGTCTTTCATATCGACGCCATTAACAGTAATCTTGGTAATAGTCTTACCTATATATGGCTTTAATTGTTCATCCGTTACCGATGTATAGTACTGAGCTTGCACCGCGTTAGTATCCTTAGGTACAACATCATTAACCCCTTCCTTACCAGTGGTTACTGTACCCTGTACACGGGTAATCATCTGTACATCCTTATCCGATGTACGTAAATTGGGATCGTCAATGCGGGCATTCCGAGCTGCCGTTTCATCACTCTGCTGTGCTACTGCAATCCCACTACGTGCCTGCGAAATCGCAGCCATTGCACTTTCATCAGCAGCATCAGCGGCTGTCGTCGTAGCCGACTTCGTCGTCTGTGGCGTATACCCTGTGTTTACATCAGCTGCCCATGCCCCCGTCGTCCCTAATGCGGCTATTACCGTAGCTGCCAACAAATTCTTATAGGCCCTGCCTCTACTCATTACGTATCCTCCTACTAACGTGTTATGTTATATTGCAACCGCTCAACTACTTACGATTATAAACAAATTCTACTAAATCTTTTTTATTATACCATACAATAAAAGTAAAAAATAAACTTTTTTATATTTTTCATACCTATGTCCAAGCCTTAGTCCTGTCATCCAAGCACTTCTGCTGCAAAAGGCAAAGCCCATTAAAGCAGACACATTCGATTTCTGCATTCTAAGAGCTACACATGAACAATCTATGAAATCTTTTATCACCGTATGTGCAAAAGGCTCATCTATCTTATATCCTCAATGACAAACGACCCTACTCTTCTCGTCAAAGAGCCTTCACGACAGTGTCGCTCGCGAGGGAAGAACAGTGTCATATCCCACCAAGTACTTTCCTATGCCTTTTTTCACATACTAGATAACCTTAAAACTGATAATTCCATTGAGCCCCCGCAAAGGCGCCTCTATCCCAATTCTTCCACGCATTCAAACTAAAATGCTGACCCAAATCGTACTGCACACCATACTGGGCATTATTATTATTCAGTCCCTGGCTATAAGATACCATTAAATTAGGCAGTAAATATTTAGCTATTTCAATATTATAATATTCATTCCTATCTACATTATTGCCTCTATCGGCTAAGGCATTTAGATCACCTGTCGTAATATTCAATACATCAAGGCCCAAGGTATTCTTTACCATTTCTTCTACTGAACCTAAAGCTAAAGACTGCAAACCAGCTACCAATAAAGAATTCGCATCCCCTGTCTGTAAACCAGTACTAAAGACGCCTGTCCGCCCAAAGGTCAACAAAGAGATAATTTGTTCCTCTGTTAATGGTGGATCCGACGTCAACTTCAAATTCATTTGGTCCACAGGGCCTGTAACGTTCAAGAAAACGCGATACTGCTGGGCACGACCATTGGCTTTTACCACAATATACGGTAAGAAGGTGCCTGGTGTAAAGTTAGCCTTACCTTCTGAGATAGCAAAGTTTGTATCCAAATACTGAATGCTACCCCTCGGCACACTAAAGCCCCCTGTAATATAAGGATGTGCCATAGTACCACCAAAATGAGCCGATCCAGTAAAGCCTACATTGTAAAGATTATTACTGTACATGCGTACGCGGTTCCCTGCACTAACAGTCAGATCCATACCTAAATTCATAGTACTATCCGAACTGCTAAAGGACATAGGAATGCTCATCGTATCATTGGCAAGGTCTACATTCCCTGCCAAAGTCATAAGCCCATTCATAGGCGCTACATAAAGGTTCGCATTCAATGGACCGATAAAGTAATCACTACGTATGTTTAACTGATCCATCTGCAAGGCCGCCCGATAGGTAGACAAACTCTTACCTGACCAAGAAGCTACCGCCGAAATACCTAGGCTGCCTTTTTTATTTTTACCCATCGTTCCTGAAGCAGTAAACTCAGCCTGTTGTCCCTTAGCCACTAATTGACCGTTCAATAACAAGGGATCTTTTACAGACTTAATGGAAATCGATCCATTAGATATCGTAACGGCTCCATTTGCTTGTGGCTGGTCATAGGTGCCTGTAACTTGGATTTTACCTGACATAGGGCCATCAGCCGCTGTTACCATAGAGGTCAGCATAGGCAATATACCCAAATTAGCTTGGTTAAAATCAAGAGTCAAATCCATACCCTTATCATTCCCTGGCGGCAAATAACCAGATGTATAAAAGGCGGCCAGCGGTACTTTACCATAGACTGTTAACTTATAAGGCCCCTTTTGCGCCATAATCTGTGTAATATGAATAACCTTATTCGACATATCCATCAAAGCATACGCATGGTCTATAGTCACCCCATTATAAGCCATTTGCTGCATATCAACAGACATTTCCACCTTTGGATTACGCGTCTGCCCACTTATATTGGTAACAAAGTTTAAATTCCCCGTCAGCGGCACTGGATTATCTGTAAAAGCAGGCATTAGCAATTGCACGGGTACATCTCGGCCAGCAATCTGTATATTCGATGTGCCATCAAAGTCCATGGTGCCACCAGCAGCTAAAAGGCCTGTGCCAACAGGCACATCAAATTTGTAAATATGAGCCGTATGATTATCTATAACAGCATCGACACGAGCGGTACCTAAGACATTTTTACCAACTGTCAAATCAACAATAGATCCTTTAATAGTCGTTGTCGGCTTGCTTACTTGACCGTCAATGAGAATGGTACCATTGAGCCTGCCTGTAGTATTCTTAATCGGTGCATTGACTAATTTTAATAAATCACCTACATCACCATTTGTTACTTGGGCCTGCCCACTAATACGCTTTGGATTATCAAGACCCATAGCCCCCTTTACAACATAGTGACCGTCCTTACCTTGATCAAAAGAAAAATTCCCCAGCTCTAAATTATGCTTGTCAGCTGATACGGACCCTTGTAAATTTGTTAGCTGACTGCCATTCATAATAATAGACTGCGACGCCATTTGACCTGAAAATTTAGGATTAGCTAAGCTGCCCCTTAACTGGCCCTGCACGGACGCATAGCCTTGTATATGACCAGGTACATTCGACAAAATAGGGCCTAAGTCAATATCATTACCTAAGAAATTAAAGTTTAATTGTCCATTTTGTATATTGCCAGCCCCCATAATCGTTGCCCCATAGGAAGTACCAGAGAAAATAGGTACATACAAATTATGGTTAACATAGGTATAATCAGCCTTTATATCGGAATAGAGCTTACCATAAATAGACCCATCCCAGGCATGAAACTGCCCCCGTACCATGGGATTACTTAGCGTACCTCTAATCTGATTGGTTGATGTCATCCAACCCGTAATCGGTAAAAGGTTTTATTAAATTTTCAATCCGTGCCTGACCTACAGACGCTCTTAAATTTAGCGCCTGTTGTCCATCTAGCTGAATTGTCCCTGCTAACTGATAAGCGCCAGCTTTATCCTGCAAGATAAATCGCTTAATCGTAGCTAATTGGTTTTTTAATCCAAATTGTCCATAAGCAGACGTAAAGTGCATAGTTCCATAAGAAATATCATTAGCTGTTAGCTGACCTTCAAGGGTCGGATTATCCAAAGTGCCACTAATAGACGCATTTAGATAAGCACTTCCTTCTACTGTCTCTGGCAATGGATAAATTTGATTAATAAGTCCTAGTCCTATATCATGACCATCCACTTCCAATTGAAGAGCTTTCGTACGAGCATTCACTTGCCCATAAGCGGTCAAACGGCCTTTATCCACTTCCAAATTAACATAAGGAATATGATAAATCTGTCCATCACTTCGTACCTGAATCGCAAGACTTGGCACTTGGATTCCCTTATAGGATACGTGTTGACCTGCCACATCGGCTGCTAAAGACTGTATTGTCGTTCCCTGTCCTTTTATCCTAGCGAGTCCACTTAGAGAACCTTCTAAGGCACTACCTATATAAGGTGAAAGCAAATTCATAGGCAATGCATCTAAATAAAGCGTAGCTCCAAAGGTCTTATCTCCTAAGGAATAGTAACCAGACCCATTCATCCAACCCTGCCCTAACCGAGCATTTACATTGTCAATGCTTACCTTTTTATCTTTGTAGGCTATATCAGCCTGCATATAATCAATTGTCGTCTTATCATAAGTAAGCTGACGTCCTGTTACCTGCCCCATGGCCTGCAAATTATCCAAGCTGCCACTTACGTGAAGTGACGCCCCCAAGGTCCCTGTCAAAGGCAGCTGTGTCAGAGACTGCAACTTGCCTAGGGATAAACCTTTCACATTCGCATACAAGTTAACTGTCGGATTCTTAAGATTCCCTAGGCCCACCGTGCCATTAAGAAAAATCGGTGCATCAAAAGCTACTGCCTGACCGCCAACCAAACGAGCTTCTTGATTATTAAACAAAAGTGTCCCTCCTATATGAGACACTTGATAGCCCTTATAGGCAAAGCCTATGTCTTTAGCTGACAAATGACCACTCAAGTGGTAGTTTCCCTGCTGCCTATTAATCGTTATCGCTATATTGGTGAAGGCGCCCCCTTGCACCTTAACACCTAGCTTAGCAGGCATAAAAGTATTTACATAATTTGCATCTAATTTAGGCGTAATCACATGTAAAGAAAAATCCGCTGTTTCCGTCATATCATAAGAGCCAGATAGACTGAGCTGCTGCCCATTAAATTGAGCTGTTGCTCCCACCTGCAACTGTGGATTATTAGCAAAGCTAGCATACCCATTAATAGCTTTAACCGTAAAAAGCTGCCCTTTAGCTGTCCGTAAGCGAACCGTCCCGTCCGCAATCTGAATATCACTAGTAAAATCTTTAGAATCTGACGAATTTGTCTTCTTAATCAGATTAGCAATATTCCAAGTTCCATTCGCTTCTTCTTCTAAATGCACCGATGGCTGGTCTAAGCGAATTGTCCCAATTAAAGCAACTGGCGTCTCTTTTGATACGGGTAGAAGTAAAGCCTTACCATAATTAATGGCCACGCTAATCTCTGGTGCTGTTGCAATGACCGCCTTATGAGTATCACGCACAGTTACCCCTGTCATATGCACTTGTCCATCCCAACCAATCGACAAGCTGTCATAGGTAATTGTGCCATTAATCATTGTATTTAATTTATCTTGCACTAAAGGCTTTACATAAGTTTCAGCCACTGGCTTTACTGCATAAAGCCCAGAACCGACACCAATGCCTAATACGACGCCTACAATCACTAAACGCCGTACCCACCGTTTTTTCTTTCGCATATGACCACACCACCTAAAAACGATTGCCTCCTCCCCTTTGGGAAGGGGACAATCGTCTCCTCATTATGAGAGGTATGCCCCACTTACTCTATTAGCTAATAAAGTAACATACCTAGTCTCATGTACTTATTTTATTCTGTCTTCGCACTAGCCGTATCCGCTGACTTAGCTGTCTGCGTTGATGCAGCTACTAAATTGTCTAAAGTGCTAATCGAATTAGATGAATTAACAACAGAGGCTCCTTTGCCTACTGGAATATCTAATGGAATACCCATAGCCTGTTCTAACTGAGCTACTGCCATATTGTAATTATATAAAGCATCTACATAATTATTACGAGCGGTTACTAAGGCTGTTTCCGCATCAATAACATCCAAGTTAGTACCGACGCCAGCCCGATAACGCAAAGAAGCAATCCGATAGTTTTCCATACCTGAAGCTACCGCTGTCTTCGTACTATTAATCGTTTGTTCCGCCGACTTCATCTTTAAATAAGCCTGACGAACATCTAGCATAACTGAATCAATTTGCGCGCTATTCTTTTCCTTAGCGATTTCTAGAGCATCTTTGGCCATTTTTACCTTTTCATTAGATTGGCCGCCATCCCATAAACTCCAAGTAAGACCCGCGCCAACTGACCAATTATTATTTTCTGTTCCTGTCATTTTAGTGCCCGACCAATTTTTACCAGCTGTTGCACTAATACTTGGTAATTTACCAGCTTTAGCCGCTTCTACCTCTTGCTCTGCTGATTTTACGGCCATAGTCGATTCAATTAATTCCGCCCGATGTAGGAGCGCATAGGCCTTAGCTTCTTCCAATGTCACTGGATAAGCTTCATATTTTAATTCCTTATCTTCTGTTTCTACCGTCGTATTTACAGGAATCCCAATGATATTATTTAAAGTTGCTTCTGCCAAATTAGCCGTATTTTGTGAATCCACTAAGGTCGTCTGTGCATTAGCTAAATTCGTCTGTGTTGATAAAACATCGGACTTAGCTACAATGCCAACGGCATACTGCTGGTTAACATTGGTCAAATGTCCTTCATAGTCGGTTACCGACTGCTTATTAATATCTATCTTATTACGATCCATAATCAAGGTATAATAATCTTGCGCTGCCTGTAATTTAGCTTCTTGTAAAGCCTGTGTTACGGCTGCATTGGCAGACTCGCGGTCATAACGAGCCGATTCAATATTAGCTTCCAAGGACCCACCCGAATAAATAGGTACCTTTAGCTGTAGCCCATTTTTAAACGAGTTCATACTGCTGGAGCCGCCAAAGGCTCCACCGCCACTGCTAGAGCCGCGGCTCATATCATAACTATAGCCTATTGTTGGATTCTTAGCCGCTGCTACAGCACTTACATTATGAATGGCCTTCTGATAAGCCCATTTAGCTTCTTTTACAGCATGGTTATTATCATAAGCAAGTTCAACCGTCCGAGGCAGGCTCAATACAACCGTAGACGGTACATTCGTATCCGTTGCCAATTTATTAGCCACCGCTTCATTGGTAGACACAATAGTGGCCTGCTGAAATTTAACTAATTTGGAATCCCCATGGTCAGCTGCTGTATCGGCGGCCCATACGCCAGTCGTTGCCAAAGACAACAACACAAAAAGGGAAAGTGCTTTCTTACTCATCAACATACTCTATTCGACCTCCACACTAAAATGCTTGTCTAATCCCAAAGTAGTTTCCTCCATATTCGGCACTATAAGGTCGAACAAACTGAGCAACTGCATAGGTATCATTATATAATCTAAATTCACTACGTAAACGGTAAGTTAAATCATTAGGATCATAGGCCGCTAATGACAAGGAAAACGGTGTTCCTAAGCCATAAGCCATACCGACACCAACCTGTCCTTCATATAACCCACCTTGTAAGAAAAACTTATTAGCTACTTCTTTACCATAGGTTAGTTCTAAATGGCTACCATCTCCTATATGGGTAGCCCCTAACTCTATGGCATTTTTGCCTGCAAATAAACGGAAGTTAGCATTTGGACTATATTTGTCCGTCTGATTATTATACAACATTTCTACTCCCGTTTCGACCTTAAAAGGGCTTTGACCACCTTTTACGTCTCCACCGGTCAGACGATTTAATTTTGTTGTAAGCTGTGCTGTATTATGAAGTACCGTCTCTATATCTTGCTTGTTTTCTGGACTGGTAACCACACCTTCCATGGAAGAAGCCATTTTGTTAATACTATTTGTCGTCTGCTGCAGATTACCTACAATCTGACGAATCTCTGTACTGGTCTGTCCATCGCCATCTATATTTTTAAGCGTTGTATCTAGCTGATTGGTAATGCCTTCCATATTTTCTGTCAAGCCTACCATATTACTCGTTATAGCATGAATATTACCACGATTTTCACCAGCCATACTATTTAACTGCCCTGTTAAATCAGCTGTATTTTGCGCAATAACTTGCGTCATCTGTAGGGTATTCTTTAAGGCATCTTGCGTCTTTTTATCACCAATAACGGCATTAATAGAATTCATAGTCTTAGTTGCCGCCTGCATCATCTTATCGGCTTGGTCTAAGACCTTATCCATACTACCTGTACCAGATCCCTTAATTACATCACCACTAGTAATATAGGTCTTAGATTTACCTGGTGTAATTGCTACCAATTTATCTCCTATAAAGCCATTCGTTGTAATGGTTAGGGTCGAATCGATAGGAATCTCCACATCCTTATTGACTTCCATTTCAACATCAACGCCTTGACCACTAACTTTAACCTTAGTAACCTTACCAACAGGTACGCCAGAAAACTGCACAGCATTACCTGCCTGTAATCCATTAGCTGTCGTAAACTGGCCTGTAAAATGAATCTGTGGAGGCCCAAACAACTGGGCATGCCCTAAAAATAACAGAGAAAAGACTAAACAAATGAGGCCAATTACGGTAAAGAAGCCAACCTTTGCTTCTGTTGTCCAATTCATGCCCTCATTCCTTTCCCATCATCGATTAAGGCATCTGGATCAATGCCATGGATAAAATTCTGCACCACTGGATTGGTAGAATTTTTAAATTCATCTGTTGGTGCTAGTGCTATAAAATGCTTATCGCCTACAAGCCCTATACGGTCAGCCACATCAAAGGCTAAATTCATATCATGAGTAACTACTAAGGAGGTACAGCCTAAATGACGTTGCATACTCTTAATCAAACGACCAATTGTCCCTGACGTAACAGGGTCTAAACCTGATGTTGGTTCATCATAAAGCACAATAGACGGATTAAAAGCAATGGCTCTAGCGAGCCCTACCCGCTTCTTCATACCACCGGACAATTCGCTTGGCATATACTCTTCAATACCAGGCAAACCAACTAGGCGTAGTTTATCTGCTACAACCGCCTTAATCTCGTCTTCCTTCATCTTCGTATGCATACGTAAGGCAAAGGCTACATTCTCAAAGACGTTCATAGAGTCAAAAAGGGCTGAGTACTGAAAAACCATGCCCATATGAACACGCATTTTATCAAATTCATCTTCTGTCAGCTTCATAATATCTGTGCCGTCAATAATAATTTGACCACTATTAGCCCGCTGCAAACCAATCAGTAAGCGAAGAAGAGTACTTTTACCGGCTCCAGAGCCACCTAAAATAGCTAGTGTCTCGCCATCCTTAACAGTTAAATTCAAATGGTCATATACTTTTCTTTCACCATAGGCGACAACTATATCTTTTAACTCAATCATAGCCACCTCAGAATAATATCGATGATAAGAAATAATTTAAGACAAAGACCAATATGATACTTGTCACTACAGAACTAGTCGTGGAGTTACCAACCGCTGCCGCACCTTCACCTGTCGTCATACCCTTATAGGCACCTACTAAAGCAATAACACCGCCAAAAATGCAGGCCTTAAGTAAACCATAAGTTAAATCAGTAGTGACAGCCAGCATTTGGATAGAATCCAAAAAAGCCGCTCCTAATAGACCCTGCACAAAAACAGCCACAATGTAACCACCTAAAATGCCAAGCATAACGCCATAAAAGGCTAAAATCGGCACCATAATCATACAAGCTACTACACGCGGTACCACCAAATACCCTACAGGATTGACCGCCATAACACGCAAGGCATCAATCTGTTCGGTTACCTTCATCGTGCCAAGCTCCGCTGTAATAGCGGCGCCCACGCGACCAGATAAAACAACACCGACCAAAACTGGACCTAGTTCTCGCCCCATAGAAATAGCAATGATGCCACCTACCGTACTCTGCGCCCCGTAGCTAACTAAAATATTAGCTATCTGCAAGGTCATAACCGCACCAGCAAAGAAAAGTGTTAAGCTGACAATCGGCAGAGAATCGACACCCAAATGAGCCATTTGAAAAATTACATGCCGCCAATTCAAATGCTTTAATTGGCATATTGTCTCCCAGATGAGTAAGACCGCTGTTCCTACTGCTTGCAGGCAAAGTATAACAAAATGCCCTACCGCTTCAAATACATTCACAGTCTTCCCTCCTCTGCCAATACTATTATAAATTTTAGCAAAAATATAACACTTTGTCATTAATAGAATCGCAAAGGATTTGTTAAAAAGCCTTTATAAATAAGATGCCTATCAAGAATGAGAACGCTTGGTAGTATAGGGGGAGCGCATGAAAACTATATGAAACTAAAAATCCTCTCTCCCTCAGAACCAAAAGTCCTCTCTCCCTCGGAGCTGGTACTATCGTAAGGCTCCTTGCGGGAGAGAGGACTTTTCTCAAATCAATATCTATTTTAACTGCTTAAACAAAAACAGTTTCCTGACACTTTAAAAGAAAAACGCTACCTCTCGGAACTAGTACTACCGTAAGGCTTTTTGCGGGAGAGAGGACTTTTCTCAAATCAATATCTGTTTTAACTGCTTAAACCAAAAGTTACCTGACACTTTAAAAGAAAAACGCTACCTCTCGGAACTAATACTACCGTAAGGCTCCTTGTGAGATAGCCCTTTTCTTAAACAAAACGTGAACCTTAATTATTTTTCCTTACTGATGAATGGTTGCATGCGTCATAACGTAACCAGTTGGCGTTAGTCCATTTGATGTTAAAGCGCTGCCATCAGTATCTGTTGTATCAGTATCACTACTTGCCGTAGTCGTATCTGCACCAGTATCTTTACTTGCTTTTTCTGCTAAAAGTTTAGCCTGTTCACGTTTTTGTTTAGCTAAGGCTTTATCACGCTTTTCCGGCGTTGTAACGAGGATTTCAAATTGTCCATCCCCCTTAACTACATAATTCGTTGCTACCTTAGCTTCTGGAATATCCTTCGTTTCATCCAGATTAATCGCATTTAAAGCACCAGCTGTTTTTTCTGGTTTAACCTGACCTGGTATTGGATTCGATTCGACACCATCAATCTTCGGTTTTGCCGACGAATCCATATCTTCAATACCTACAACTAGCTGTGGATCTAAAATTTGAACAACAATTTCATTATTTGTATCATCATCACGCAAGTACTTATAATAATCATTAAAATCTTTGTATACTTGCAACCGATGTATAATTTCATCCGTCAAATGATACTTTTGCTTAGCAAATAAATAAGGTAACGGAATAACACCGCCCCCTCTAACTTCCAAGGTAGCCTTACCTAACGGTTGATCCTTCGGTACCGTGTAAAAAATCTCTTTCGTTACAGGCTTATCCCGATACGGTTCCAAAACAACATCCACATAAATGGTATCACCTGGTGCCACTACTAAGGGACCAGCCTGCGCATCAGCAATCATGGCTACCTTAGATTGTTTCATCACATTGGCTTCTATTTGCATGCTTGAAATATCATAAGGTCTAAAACGGTTATTCATTAAGGAATCCAAAATTTTATAGGTTTCATCTACACTATCTTGGGCAATATCTTCATTAGAATGGAACATATTAATCCGCTTAAATACCGGAATATCCTGATTCCGCGGCGTAATCGTCAAATCCACCGTCGATGTGCCTTCCCCCGTTCGATCCAAGGTCTTATTTAAGAAACTATAAAAAGACGTTGCTACCAAGGTTGGTGTCATTTCATTCGCATCAATCACCTTAACGTAAGAATTACGGATTTTGCCAGTATCTTCATCACGAATGATGAATTTTACAGGAATCCCTGCATTATACTGCCCTTCAATACCGGCAATACCGGCACCGCGGTCTTCAGTAACAGTTCCTACTTCGGCACCCATAGAGCCGACCTTAAAGCCAGAGTCAACGCTTTTTACAACAGTAAAAATATAGGCATTATGCATAAAATAACCGACACTACCACGTTTTAAGAAAGGATGTCCAAAAGCGACCATTTTATCCTTATCTACATAGGTAACGGTACCAATGGCACCAAGTTTTAAATCACCATCTACAAGCAAAGCAGCTACTGAACCACCAGCTTTTAAAGGTTGCTTCACATCATCCCCGCTAGCAGCTGCTGTCTCATAAGGCACATAATTATATTCTGTCATCTTAGACTTCATATAATCAAGAGAAGCCTTATCAAAGCCATACGCCATAAGTGGTGTACCTAAAGGAATAAGCTGCTGATCCTTCCATGGATTAGTCACTTCCTTTTGATAAGGAATGTTCCATAATTTTACCATCTGCTCAATAGGAGTAATCATCCCTATACGAGCATCGGCAAAGCCCCAACCATAAGCAATAGCGCCAACTAATTTACCATCAATATAAACAGGGCTACCGCTCATGCCATGTACAATACCACCTGTTTGATCAATCACAGGTCCCGACACTTGAGCCAAAATCAAATCGCCTGATGGACCTCTATCCTTCATAACGCCCAAGACTTTTACATTAAACTGGCTAATAGTATTACCTTCTATTACAGTATCTGCATGACCTGTCATACCTGTACGTACTTGTGATACAGGCATAAACTCCATAGCTTGAACTACACCTGTCATAACCAGACAAGCGCTAATCGTTACAAGCAATCTACGACAAGCCAATTTGGTAATCTTCATAATCGCCTCTCTACCCTTACATGCCTTTTGACATCTTATTTTTTATCTGTATCAACAATAGCTACATCCTGGCCACGTTGTACCGTCTGACCTGGCTGTACTTCTACAGCTGTTACTACACCAGCCACCGTTGCCCGCGATGCCGTCATAGGACCTGCCAAGGTTTCAACCGTCATTAAAGACGCTCCTTCTTGAACCGGTGTACCAACAGCAATAACGGTGACTACTTTACCATTTAAAACCGATTGATGCTGTACATCGGCTGCCTGAGATGCTCCAACAGCACCAACTAGCATAGCAGCCATAGCCATCGTACATAATCTTTTTTTCCATAACATACTAACAACCCCTTCACTGTATTATCTAACAGAATACAACTCTTCTAGTGTATCCTGTAATGCATTCATTTCTTTTAAGGCTTTGCCGGTACCTAGCACAACGGAATACCGAGGATTTTCGGCTAAATAAGATACAATTCCCGTCATTCTTGTAATTAATCGGTCTAAGCCGTCAATTAAGGCACCACCACCTGTTAAGATAATGCCATTATCTGCAATCTGTGCCAACAACTCTGGCGGTGTTTTTTCTAAAATCCCCTTTATGCCTTCAATAATTTCCTGCACAGGTGCTTCCAAAGCTCGTTGTATTTCTGTAGATGTGACAATTAACTCTTTAGGCAAACCTGTGTGTAAATCACGACCGCGAACGGTACCTTCCCGAACAGAGCTCTTACGGTCAACCGTACCTACCGCAATTTTAAGTTCTTCCGCACTATTACGGCCTAATAAAACCTTACGTTTACGCCGAATGTAATAGGCTAGCGCCGCATCAAAATCATCACTACCTACATGCAAAGACTCACTTACAACAATACCCGTCTGCGACAAGACAGCAATATCTGTCGTACCGCCACCAACATCTACAATCATAGCCCCTGCATTAGCGCCCGCCTTATCTAAGCCAACACCTAGCGCAGCAGCTAAAGATTCTTCTATTAAAACGGTCTTACGCGCCCCCGCCTGTAAGGAAGCTTCTAATACAGCCCGCCGTTCCACTGGTGTAATCGCTGATGGTACACAAATGATAACACGTGGCTTAATAAATGTAGATGCGGGAAGCACAGATGAGATAAAATAATGAAGCATAAACTGCGTCATATCATAGTCAGCAATGACGCCTTCCTGCAAAGGCCGTATAACTTCAATGCCTTCCGGTGTGCGGCCATTCATATTTTTAGCTTCTTCGCCAACTGCTAAAACTTCTTTTGTCTTCGTATCACGGGCTACATAGCCAGGTTCATCCAATACAATGCCCTTGCCCTTGATATAGACAAGTACATTGGCCGTACCCAAATCAATGCCAATATCATAAGCCCATAAAAGACCTATTTTTTCAAGGAAAGACGGCTTACGTGCCGTCTTTCCTTTCCTAGCCGAAGGCGTCGGGGTAACTTGCGCAATCGGTTGGCTATTTAATTTTTGCCGTGCCGCCCGGCTTTCCTCTTTTGTAGCCGCTGGCTGCTTCTTTTTATTCGTCCACCCGAACAATATCCGCACCCAATCCTTTCAGCTTACCTACTAAATTATCATACCCTCTATCGATATGAGATAACTGTGTTACCTTTGTAATACCTTCTGCCGCTAGTCCTGCGCAAACAAGAGCCGCGCCAGCTCGTAAATCCGTAGCCCGCACTTCTGCACCATGTAACTTCTTAACACCTTCCACAATAGCTCGGCGCTCTTCAATACGAATAGAAGCTCCCATTTTGCGAAGTTCATCCACATGCATAAAACGGTTCTCAAATACCGTTTCCATAATTGTACTTGTACCTTCTGCGATTGTTGTTAAGGCCATAAATTGTGCCTGCATATCTGTTGGAAATCCTGGATAAGGTAAAGTCTTAATATCAGCAGCCTTTAAGTGACCATCGCTAATAACACGAATACCATCAACATCTTCTTCTACCTTAACACCAGTTTCTTTTAATTTAGCTACTACAGGTTTCAAGTGTTCAGATAAAGCATTTTCTACGTACACATCGCCACCAGTCATGGCCGCTGCGATTAAATACGTCCCAGCTTCAATACGATCAGGAATAACCGTATGGGTAGCCCCTTCTAAGTGGTCAACCCCTTCAATACGAATAATATTTGTACCAGCCCCACGAATATTGGCGCCCATACTATTCAAATAGGTAACTAAATCAACAATTTCTGGCTCTTCCGCTGCATTTTCGATAACCGTCTTTCCCTTAGCCATAGATGCAGCCATAACTACATTTTCAGTAGCCCCTACACTTGGAAAATCCAAATAAATCTGGTTACCAATTAAGCCATTAGGTGCCTTAGCGTATACATAGCCATCGCCCATTTCAATTGTTGCCCCTAAAGCTTCAAAAGCTTTTAAATGGAGATCAATAGGGCGACTACCAATAGCACAACCACCAGGCAAAGAAATACGAGCTTCTCCTAGACGAGCCAATAAAGGACCCATAACTAAAAAAGAAGCCCTCATACGACGTACTAAATCATACGGTGCTTCAATGGATGTTAAGTGGGAAGCATCGAATTGTATCTCATCATTTGTCTCATCGGCCGTTACCTTTACACCTAGCGAGGCAATTACATTGCATATAGTATGTACGTCTTCTAATTGCGGAAGCTCTAATAAACGGCTGGGAGTCGAAGCTAACATCGTAGCAGCAATAATCGGCAATACGGCATTTTTAGCACTGCTTACTCGTATACGCCCTTCCAGCGGCTTTCCTCCATTAATAATGAGCTTTTCCAAAGACTTTTCCTCCCACATTATGATAAGGCTCTACTCCTCTTCCTACAAGTAAAGCCACGTAACGCTATTCTAAAATACTTCTATTAGTATACCGTTTTTTTATGCTTTCTTCAATATCCACTTCAAACAAAATATTAAAAAAGCAGAATAAGAAGAGACTTAGGTCCGCTTTTTTATTTCTATTGACAAAAGGAGACCATATACCACCCTACCCGTTAAAGAGCCTCAGATTGTACTCACTCGTGAAAATATAATAAGAAAAGGTGTGTCTATATAACCCGTTAAAGAGCCTCAGGTCGTACCAGCTCATGAGGGTTATATAGACACACCTTACTGTAGGTTACAAGGTAAAATGCCTCTTATTTTACTTTCATGGATTTCAACTTCCGATCCAATTTATGAATCGTATCTACGAAACGTACCGTTCCTGTCTTATAACGCATAACAACAGAATGGGTACGCGCCCCACCGGGGAAGAACTTCATTTCACGAAGAATATTCCCTTGCGTAATGGCCGTAGCCGCAAAAATCGTATCATCCCCATGAACTAAATCGTCAATCGTCAAGACATGATTTAAATCACGAATACCCATTTCATGACAACGACGAACTTCTTCATCAGTATGTGGAATCAAACGAGCTTGCATATCCCCGCCAGTACATTTTAAAGCAGCTGCTGCCAAAACACCTTCTGGAGCTCCACCTGTACCAATAACCATATGTACCCCAGAACCTTCTAGACCACATTCCATTGCTGGATTAACGTCGCCATCGGTAATCAAACGAATACGAGCACCTGCGTCACGGCATTCTTTCATAATATCCTTATGACGAGGACGATCTAACATAACAACTGTCAAATCAGAAATACCACGTTCCATCTTTTCAGCTACACGGCGTAAGTTTTCTGTTACACTCGCATTAATATCGATAACACCTTTTGCACGAGGACCGACACAGATCTTCTGCATATACATATCTGGTGCATGTAACAAGCCCCCTCTAGGAGCAATTGCTAATACGGCAATAGCACCATTCTGACCTTTAGCAATCAAATTTGTACCTTCAATAGGGTCAACAGCAATATCAACTGGTTCCCCACCAGCACCAACTTCTTCACCAATATACAACATAGGGGCTTCATCAATTTCCCCTTCGCCAATAACAACAGTACCAGAAATAGGCACTGTATCAAAGGTAGACCGCATACCATCTACAGCTAAGCCATCGGCTTCATCTTTTAAGCCACGGCCTAATAAACGTCCACTCTTAAGGGCTGCTGCTTCTGTTACGCGTACAAATTCTAATGCTAATGTTCGATCCATTATCGTTCCTCCTCTACTGTCCTTTCGGGCATACGAACTATTTCTGATTAGCCGCCTGCCAATCAGCCATAAACCGTGCTAACCCAGCATCTGTCAACGGATGTTTCATTGATGCAAGGAGTACGTTATAAGGTACTGTTGCGATGTGCGCACCAGCTTTTGCTGCCTGAAGCATATGCATAGGCGTACGGATACTAGCAGCAATAATCTGTGTGTCAATCTGGTGTTTAGTAAAAATCTCAGCAATATCTTGAATTAATGTCATGCCTTCCATGCTCATATCATCAATTCGACCAACAAAAGGGCTTACATACGTAGCACCAGCTCGTGCTGCTAATAATGCCTGATTCGCTGAAAAAATCAATGTTACATTCACAGGAATATCTTCTTTTGACAAAATGGCTGTCGCCTTCATTCCTTCCGGCGTCATAGGAATCTTTATAACTACATTTTGGCCTAGTCTGCGTAAGTCATGAGCCTCTTTCACCATAGCTTCTGCCTTATCCGCAATCACTTCAGCACTAATGGGACCATCAACGAGATCTGCAATCTGTTTAATAACTTCTTTTAAATCTCGATGAGCCTTTACAATTAAAGATGGGTTGGTCGTAACACCCGCTACAAAACCCATTTCATAAGCTGCTTGAATCTCTGAAAATTCAGCGGTATCAATAAATAACTTCATAGGCTTATCTCTCTACTTCTTAGGTGGACGAATCACATCAACTCCACCCATGTATGGACGCAAAGCTTCTGGAATAACAACTGAACCATCTGCCTGCTGATAGTTTTCTAAAATAGCAGCTACCGTACGACCTACAGCTAAGCCAGACCCATTTAAGGTATGTACAAATTCCGGTTTCCCCTTTTGTTCTCGACGGAACTTAATATTAGCACGCCGTGCTTGGAAGTCCGTCATATTGGAGCAAGAAGAAATTTCACGATAACAATTCTGTGCTGGCATCCAAACTTCAACATCATAAGTCTTAGCCGACCCAAAACCAATATCCCCTGTGCACAAGGTAATCACATGATGAGGCAAGCCCAAGAGCCGAAGCACTTCTTCTGCGTTATCTGTCAACTTTTCCAATTCATCCCAGGATGTTTCTGGTGCTACATATTTGACCATTTCCACCTTATTGAACTGATGCTGACGAATTAAGCCACGCGTATCGCGACCAGCAGAACCAGCTTCAGCACGGAAGCAAGCTGTATGCGCCGTGAAATACTTAGGCAAATCATCAATAGATAAGATTTCACCAGCGTAATAATTCGTCAAGGTTACTTCTGCAGTCGGAATTAAATAATAATCTAAATCCTGCAATTTATACATATCTTCCGCAAACTTTGGTAATTGCCCCGTATTTGTTAAGGTCTGTTTTGTAACCATATAAGGCGTCATCATTTCTGTATAGCCTTGTTTCTCAATATGCAAATCAAGCATAAAGTTAATCAAAGCCCGTTCTAAGCGAGCTCCTAAGCCCTTATAGATAGTGAAACGAGCACCACTTTCCTTAACAGCCCGGCCAAAATCTAAAATATCTAGATTTTCACCAATGTCCCAATGGGCTTGAATCGGAAAATCAAATTTTCGAGGCTGTCCCCATTTACGTTTTTCTGGATTATCAGATTCATCATTACCAACAGGTACGCTAGCATCGCACATATTAGGAAGCATAAGAGCCACTTGTTTTAAGTCTTCTTCTACTTCTTTTAAATGAGCATCCATCTTATCAATATGGGCACCCACTTCTTTCATTTCAGCAATTTTGCTATCTGCATTTTCTTTATTTCGTTTTAACTGGCTAATCTCTGCCGTTACAGCATTCCGTTTAGCCTTTAATTGTTCTACCTCTTGGATAATTGCCTTACGTTCATCATACAAACGTACGAACGCATCCAAGTCCCCTTTTGTATGACGTGTGTCTAAGTTCTTTTGTACCAGCTCTATATTGTCTCGTACAAACTTCATGTCCAACATACTATTACCTCTTTTACCAATACGCTTCTCTCGTTATGGCTAAAACTATTTATCTGCCTCTTCAGTAGCTTGTGGTTCTGGTTTCATCAATGGGAACAACAATACATCACGAATTGACGCAGAATCCGTTAAGAGCATAACCAAACGGTCAACACCAATACCTAGACCTGCTGTTGGTGGCAGCCCATATTCCAAGGCCGTTACAAAATCCGCATCCATACGATGGGCTTCATCATCACCAGCAGCTCGTTCTTCCAATTGTTTTTCAAAACGCTGTTTCTGATCAATCGGATCATTTAATTCCGAATACCCATTGGCTAATTCCCGTCCATAAATATAAGCTTCAAAACGTTCCGTTGTTAACGGTTTTTCACGATTTTGTTTAGCTAATGGTGAAATTTCCATTGGGTGTCCATATACGATGGTTGGCTGAATCAAGTTTTCTTCTACATATTCTTCGAAGCAAAGATTCATAATTTTACCAATACCATCATGTTCTGTATATTCAACTTTTAATTTGTCTGCAATAGCCCGTGCTTCTTCAACTGTTTCTACCGCATCAAAATCTTCACCCGTATACTTCTTAATGCCTTCTGGCATAGTAATACGGTTCCAAGGTGGGGTTAAGTCAATTTCCGTCCCTTGATAAGTAATCGTTGTTGTACCTAATACCTTCTTTGCACAATGAGCTACGATATTTTCCGTCAAACGAATCGCATCTTCATAATTACCATAAGCCTGATAAGATTCCATCATGGTAAATTCTGGATTGTGGCGGTTATCGATACCTTCATTACGGAAGGACCGATTAATTTCATATACGCGTTCTAATCCGCCAACAATGAGGCGTTTCAAATGTAATTCGGGAGAAATACGCATATAAATATCAATATCTAAGGCGTTATGATGGGTAATAAATGGACGCGCCGCTGCCCCGCCAGGAATAGCATGAAGCATAGGTGTTTCTACTTCCATAAAATTCTGAGCATCCAAGTATTGGCGAATGGATTTTACAATCTTTGTCCGTTTAATAAACGTTTCCCGTACATCCGGATTAACAATTAAATCCACATAACGCTGACGGTAGCGAAGTTCTGTATCCTTTAAGCCATGCCATTTTTCTGGCAAAGGACGCAATGACTTAGACAGTAAGGTAATCTTTGTTACCTTAATAGTCACTTCACCCATATGCGTACGGAAAACATGGCCTTCTAATCCTAAAATATCGCCAATATCCAACATTTTTACATGTTCATATTCGTCTTCACCAAGTACATCCTTACGGAAATAGACCTGAATATCCCCCTTCAAATCACGAATATTAGCGAAGGCTGTCTTACCATGGCGGCGCATAGCCATAAGACGACCAGCAATAGTGACTGGTTGTCCATCAAAATCACGGAAGTTATCCTTAATTTCCTGTGTATGATACTGAGCAACAAAGCGTTGACCAAATGGATAAATACCGTCAGCTTCATACTGAGCTAATTTATCACGGCGAACGACCATCTGATCGTTTAACTCTACCTGCTGTTTATTTGTTTCACTCATTCTTTTCTCCATCCTATTTGATATCTAATACAGTAAATACAACCGTTCCATCAGGCGTATTTACTTCTACTTTATCGCCTTTTTTCTTACCAATAATCGCACCACCAACTGGAGATTCATTAGAGATACGATTATTAAACGGATCGGCTTCAGAAGACCCAACGATAGTATATTCTAAATCGTCACCATAAGTTTCATCATGTAATTTGACTGTACTACCTACAGAGACAACATTTTTACGTGTCTTTTCATCAATAATCTTAGCTGTATTGATTTTATTTTCTAATTCAAGAATATGCCCTTCAATAAATGCCTGTTCATTCTTTGCATCATCATATTCAGAGTTTTCACTAATATCACCGTATTCAATAGCTACTTTTATACGTTTAGCTACTTCAATACGACGAACTGATTTAAAATAATTAAGCTCATCTTCTAACTTTTTTAACCCTTCTGCGGTTAATAGCGTTTCTTTTACTGCTTCTGCCATAATATTCTCTCCTAAACGTATCTATTCCTATCGAGTCAGTGACAATTATATAGTCATCCATAATAAGCAACTTTCATTATACCGACCCTCGTTTTTATTGTCAACCAAGAGGATAGGCTACAAAGCCTTTGCTAGTGCGGTTTCATACGCGTCTAAGATCTGTAAAAATTCCTTTGTTGTCCGCGTTGTATTAATTAAATTTCTCCACTTTGATGCCTGTGGCAAGCCCTTAATATACCAACCCGCATGCGTACGTATCTCACGATTAGCTAGGACTTCATTCTTATACTCTACTAAAAGTAAGTAATGCTTGCGCAACATAGCTAATCGTTCTTCAAAACTAGGTTCTGGTAAAAGCTCACCTGTTCCTAAGTATTGATTAATGCGCTTAAAAATCCAAGGATTACCCTGGGCTCCACGGCCAATTAAAAGACCATCTACACCAGATTCTTCCAAACGCTGTTTCGCTACTTCCGGCGTAAAAATGTCACCATTCCCTAAAACAGGAATCGATACCGCCTCTTTGACTTCTTTTATATACGTCCAATCAGCTTGACCACTGTACATCTGCATCTTAGTCCGTCCATGGACAGCAATAGCTGCCGCCCCAGCCTTTTCAAGGCCTTTAGCCATAGCCACAATATTTTTTGTTGTTTCATCCCAGCCTAATCGCAATTTTACGGTTACGGGAATCGACACAGCCTTAACCATAGCTTCTATAATCTTCTCTGCTAGCTCTGGCGTCTGCATCAAAGCAGACCCATCTCCAGAAGACACAATTTTCTTAACTGGACAGCCCATATTGACATCGACTATATCTGCGCCAGCCGCTTCTACCTTTTTAGCACCTTCCGCCATAACTTCCGGATTCGAGCCAAAGAGCTGCATCGATACAGGTCGCTCTCTATCCTCTAAGTAGAGCATCTCTTCCGTCCGCTGGTTAGTATAATGAATGCCCATAGCACTCACCATTTCCGTACAAACTAAGGCGGCACCTTGTTCTTTAGCTAAAAGACGATAAGCAATATCGCTTACACCAGCCATAGGGGCTAAGCAGGCCTTCCCCTTTATTGCAACGGAGCCAATATGCCAGGTTAAATCATTCTTTTTCTTTTTCTCTTTCATTATCTTCCTAAGCACGCTTACTTATT
>SAMEA3663124__coassemble_129_pt1 | contig 27938 bp, 27 predicted proteins | sample SAMEA3663124__metabat2_low_PE_003 | metagenome-assembled genome bin SAMEA3663124 (sample SAMEA3663124) | pig gut metagenome | biome: pig gut; feature: pig-associated habitat; material: faeces | place: Denmark | collected 2012
ACTGAGTCAGATAGCGTACTAGAGAAAACGACTAGTGTAATGCTAGTCGTTTTTTCTAGAGCGGCTTCCTATCCAATCCCTCCTTAATTCCCCTCCTCAATTTCCAAGCACACCCTTAAAAAGGCATGCTTGGATGGTTTTGATTCCACATAAATAAGGCAATCTGATAAGCACGAGATTCTTTAGAGAGCTTTGTATAGGGAACGTTTATAAGATCATCCCCACTTTTGTATTTTTGTACTTTGTTTAGATCTACTAGACCAATTGTTTTTGTTTTACGATCATAACGATAACAAATACTAGAAACAGTAAATAATTTAGATGCTTCTTTTTTGTGAACCATAGTAAAGTCAATGGCCGCAATAAAAGAAATATCAGGATTATTGGTGCTAATCAAATCTGTATGAGTGGTGTCAATGGCATGAAATACAAGAGTGGGGTAAGCTTTGGCAATATCTGCCTCAGACTTAGCTACACGGCCGTCTAAAATTACAAAATTAATATTGTCTAGGTGGGTGAAAGAGCTAAAAACTTGGTTAAGTGCTGTTAGCTTTTCTGTAATTGGAGGAAGCGGTTTATAATCTTTGTATAGCTTATCATTAGAGGCAATTTCTTCGGCTTCTTTCGTATTAATAGGCGTATCAGCCGCATTACGCTCAAGGACCAATTGTGATTCATCCAGCTGTTTATTAATGGTAGCGGTAGGCGCAAAAGAGGGGGTGGTAGCAGTTTTAGCTTGTGCGGCGAGGCTTATAGGGATACTTAATGTGAATGAAAGTAATGAACTTATCAAAAATCGTCTTAACTGATGCTTCATAATAGGCTATATCCTTTCTATCAATGAATGTTAATCGTATATTTTATTATAGCAAATATAAAGGCTGAGATATAGAACAGGCACTGTGAGGAAATATTAATTATCCTTATAAAGTAAATAAGCTCAGGATACCTTAGCATATAGGGAATCTTGAGCTTATTTGTTGATATAGTTAATACTGCTTAAAGAGTGAAATTGTATATATATAATGAGAGATTAGATGGTCTTATCGTTTGTATTTTTGTATTTCTTGTTTCTGTAGGACGTTACCTTTACTATCAATGCCGACAATAACACGAAAACGATCAAAGTATAATTTTTTAATTGATTCAGTACCTAAGTCTTCATAGGCTATAATCTCAGCGGATTTAACTTTGTCACGATTGATGGCAGAGGCACCACTAACCCCCATTAGATAGACGCGTTTATATTTTTTGCATAAATCGGTTACATAATCGGCACGATTTCCTTTTCCCAGTGTGGCGAGCGCTCCTAATTGGTACATCATTTCTAAGAATGGATCCATTCGTGCGGCTGTCGTTGGTCCATTAGAATTAAAAATATGGCCAGGGCTAGGTGGGCATGGTCCGGCATAGTAAACAATTTGATTAGTCCAGTCAATAGGGGACGATTTACCTTGAGCTAATGCTTCTTGGATGCGTTTATGGCCAGCATCGCGGCAGGTATATACATAGCCTGTTAAATATAGAACGTCACCGACGGTAAGTGTATTGACTAATTCTGGTGTTAAGGGAAGTTTGACTTCTTTTTCCATAATGATCTCCTTTAATGAGTTATAAAATGGCTGTGGCTTGGCGAGCTGCATTGCATTGGAAATTAATAGCTACTGGTAGTGAGGTAATATGAACACCAAAATAGTCAATATGTACATCAAGTGCAGTTACTCGCCCACCATAGCCAATAGGTCCAATGCCTGTATTATTGACGGCTTCTAAAAATTCTTTCTCTAATTCTGCATAAAAGGGATTGGCATTATGTTCACCGATAGGACGAAGTAGAGCTTTTTTGGCCATCCAGGCACATTTATCCATGGTGCCACCGATTCCGATACCGATAATATAAGGGGGGCAAGGATTGCCCCCTACTTTTTGGACAGTTTCTAGCAAAAATTTTTTTACCCCAGCGACGCCATCACCAGGTAATAGTACTTTAAAGGCACCCATATTTTCACTGCCACCCCCTTTAGGCATAACCGTGATTTTCACTTTGTCTCCAGGTACAATTTCTGTGTGTAACATAGCCGGTGTATTATCATTTGTATTCACTCGATTTAAGGGATCGCTGACAACAGATTTGCGAAGGTAGCCATTTGTATAGCCTAGACGTACGCCTTCATTTACTTGCTTTTCTAATGCTATACCAGACCAACAGACTTCTTGTCCAATTTCCATGAGAACAACAGTAGCTCCTGTGTCATGGCAACAGGGCAATTGATGCTCTTTAGCGAATTTACTATTTTTAATAATGATAGATAAGCAGTCCTTGCCAATTGGTGATTCTTCTTTAGTTAGTGCCTCTTGAAAGGCATTCATTACATTGTCATTTAATTCGTAGCATGCCTGCTGGCAGAGCTTTTCGATGACAGGTACAATATCTTGTGTATTTATTGTTCTCATAATTAGCTACCTCCTTAGGCCACGATTTAGTGGTGTACTTCATGTATGACTTTATTGTACGAGGATGAATGTGAAAATAAAAATATGATATACTTATTAATATACAGTCAGTGTCAAATAACATGGGACTTTCTTTTTTGTTAACGGTGCCAGGTAAAGAGGCGGCCGCACTGCCTAATACGCTTGTACTGCGATCAATGAATCCGCCATTATAAGTGACTATTGGCTTACTTGTACCTTTAAAACGGGAAAAGCATCAGGTTGTACGATCTATTGTACAAGCGTTACAAGCCTATATACATACGAGTAAATCGGTAAGAGAATTAATGAAATAAGGGGGATTTAAAGATATAGATGCTAAATAGAAAAATTTTTAATGATTTTATGGGAATGATTTCTATCGAGTATACTCGTAGTTGATGCTAAAGAGTGAGTATATACGCACAGTATGGTGGTGAATTAATGAGTACATGTAAGTATGAACATACAAAAGGGTTTACAAGTATTGCTATTGGTCGGGCGGCTCTACGATTAGCAATTACGGAAACGAGAGAAGAAGAACAGGAACTTAAAAAGAAATTGGCAGCTAAGGGGATTCGTTCGGTGGCCGTTGATTTTGGCGGTCAGTTTATTCCGTCTATTTCTAAGATAATAGAACATGCTGTAGTAGCAGCACAGCGGCAACAGGTAGTAGCTGAAAATCATATTGGTGAAGGAGCTGTATTAGGTGCGACTCAGGAAGCCTTAGAACAGTTAAAACGTAAGGCATCTGGTCTTAATGTAGGTGGCAAGATTGGTATTGCTAGATATAGAGAACATCTAAGTGTGGCCATTTACGCAGGTGTAGGAATTTTACATCTAAACGAGATTGCTGTATCGATTGCACACAGGTCTTTGCCTGCCCATGAGGACGAACTTGTGAATGAATAAATGATTCGTAGTAAAAATAATTTTCTTCATATTCAGCTCTTCTTACTGCTGCTATAGTATTATACAAGAGGCTGGTGCATACTTATTTATGTTTATTTAAGATATTATCACAGGGGGGCATAAGATTATATGGAATATAGGAGTATAACAGTATAACAGTATAACAAAATCATATAAACGTCTTGACAGACGAGTTAATTTTATATATTATATATGAGTACGTAAACGAAGTAGAGGCCATCCGCTTCTCACCGACTGCCTAGAAGTAATCGGTTAATAGACGATGATATCGGATGGCGTAAGCTGTCCGTTTTTTTATTGTCTATTTGGAGGTGAATGACATAGCAAAAGATACACCGCGCATTAATGAAGAGATTCGAGCTCGAGAAATTCGTGTTGTTAGCGCAGAAAATGAGCAATTAGGAATTATGTCCGTTCGTGACGCTTTGGCTTTAGCCGAAGAGCGACAACTGGATTTAGTAGAAGTAGCTCCGAACGGAAAACCGCCGGTGTGCCGTATTATGAACTACGGCAAATACCGTTATGAACAGCAAAAGCGTGAGAAAGAAGCTAAGAAAAAGCAGAAAGTTATCACGCTTAAAGAAGTTAAACTTCGGCCCCGTATCGAGGATCATGACTTTTACGTTAAGATGAAGAATGCATCTAAGTTCCTAGGGGAAGGAAATAAAGTAAAAGTAACAATCATGTTCCGTGGTCGTGAATTAAGTCATCCAGAACTAGGTAATGAAGTCTTAACCCGGTTTGCAAGTGAGCTTAAGGAGCAGGCCAGCATAGAAAAAGGTGCTAAGTTGGAAGGTCGGAATATGACTATGATTTTAGTACCGAAAGCATAATTGAGGAGGAATTACGATGCCAAAAATTAAAACTCGCCGCGCAGCAGCTAAACGTTTTGTTCCTACAGGAACAGGTGAATTTAAGCGTTCTAAAGCTTATAAGAGCCATATCTTAGAAAAGAAATCTCCTGCACGTAAACGCAATCTTCGCAAAGCTACTTTAGTAAGCAAATCTGATTACAAACGTGTAGCAAAATGCTTACCATACGCATAAGTTGTAATTGTTGATTGAAATAGTGGAGGATATATATCATGGCAAGAATTAAAGTCGGCGTAACAGCACATAAACGTCATAAAAAAATCTTAAAATTAGCTAAAGGGTACCGTGGCACTCGCAGCCGTTTATTCAAAAAAGCAAATGAAACGGTAATGAAAGCTTTGTTCTATGCTCGTCGTGACCGTCGTGCTAAAAAACGTGAATTCCGTAAATTATGGATTGCTCGTATTAACGCAGCTAGCCGTGCAAATGGTATGCCATATAGCCGTTTTATCGCTGGTTTAACTAAGGCTGGCGTAGAAGTTAACCGTAAAATGTTAGCTGATTTAGCAGTTAATGATAGTGCTGCTTTTGCAAAATTAGTAGAAGTTGCTAAGAATGCATAAATAACTCTTAATAAGAGGCCGTTAGTAGAGATACTGACGGTCTTTTTTGTTATTGAAGAGAGGCGATAAATAAGGTATACTTAAGAAGATTAGGAGGGTCTCGGAGAATGAAGAAGATGGAATGTTTACTACCGGTAGAGAATCAGTTCCGGCATAAAATATCGCTAGATGGTTCATGGCATATCTATTTTGATAAGACAGATACAGCCTCTTATGAATCAGGTATAGGCGTACATAATCGGGTGGTTCCTGTACCAGCTGCTTTACAGGATATCGTTGTCGATGAAGAGGAAGCAGATTATTGTGGTACCATATGGTATGAACGAAGTGTTTTTGCACCTAAATCTTGGTTAGGTGATGATGTATTTCTTCGTTTTGATGGGATAGGTCTGTCTTCAATTATATATATTAATGGTATTGAAGTTGGTCATAGTCAGAGTGCTTATGGAGCTATTATCTTAAATGTAACAAAACAACTCCATTATGGGGAAGATAATAAAGTCGTTGTTAAGGTATCGAATGAATTTTCTTCGCAAACGGTACCTAGCGGGCAAACGGTTGTAACTAATGAAAAACATAAGGTAACAGCGACGGATGCAGCGGATAGGGTACCTTTTGGTATTTATGATACAGTCACTTTGTATAGTGTCCCTCCAACACGTTTAGTTGATATTCATGCACGGACTATAAGTTTAGAAGCAAATGAAGCTCACATTCAATATGTGGCACAAGTGCAAGGGAATTGTTTGGTGACAGTGACGCTTCGTGACCAAGAAGGGCATGTGGTAGCTACTGGTGTGGGTGGCAATTCTAAATTAAAAGTTCTTAACCCTGTGCTGTGGCAGCCAGGTAAGGGCTATTTATATACGTTTGAAATTGAAGTGAGTCGTTTAGGTAAAAAGCATGATATATATAGCATTCCTTTTGCTATCCGAACCATTCAAGTAAAAGATGGACAGATTCGTTTAAATGGAGAGATGCTTTCTATTAAGGCTATACGCGTAAGTGGACATGGTCATCATCCAGTAACACCAGAATTACGATATGCGGCTCATGATATGCAAGAAGCATTGCAGTATGGCTATAATACAGTGTTAACGAAAGGGGCACCCTATCCAGAACGATTATTAACCTTAGCGGATCAAATGGGCTTAGTCGTTATTCAGAATCTATCTTTATATTATAAGCAGGCTGGACAGGATCAGGATAGAAACGGTTTGTTGTACAATGCTAAACAACGTATAGAAGAGCAGCATAAAGAAGCCTTATATATGATGTTGCAGAGTAGTAAGCACCATCCGTCGGTATGCTTGTGGAATGTAATGCAAGTAGAAGGGGCTATGAAAGCATCTTTCGCTGACTCTATGACACAATTGATGGATTTAATGCATCAATGTGATTATGAAGACCGTCCAGTTATGTTGACTACATCGATGATGCCTAATGATATTGATGAGTCTTGTTTAAAAGGTATACAAGTTCTTCAGTATACAGGCGCTTTGCAGCATTGGCAGGAAAATCGTCATGTTATAAAGGAAGGTTTGGTCCAGGCTTTAACAACATGGCAGGCAGCACAGAAATGGATGCCTTTATTAGTTAGTATTGGTGATGCTGGTCAACAACGAACTTTAATTGACTGTGAACGGGCTTACAATCAATATAAGATGGTAGCAGATATAGTAGGCATGATAAATACAGTACAGGGTATCATAGGGAGTAAGAGTTTGTATCGTTTTCCTCCTTTGTTTAAGTAGGTCGCTTGCATAGCGTAAGGAGTGGAGGTATTCATGAAAGAACGGCAGTTATCTTTGTTGATGGATTTGTATGAGTTAACTATGGCTAATGGCTATTTTTTAGATGGCAATGCTGATGATAAGGCTGTTTTTGATGTGTTTTATCGTAAAAATCCGGATAACGGTGGTTTTGCTATTTTTGCTGGACTTGAACAGGTTATTTCCTATATAGAAAATTTACATTTTACAGTAGAAGATGTCGATTATTTGCGGTCATTAGGACTGTATGATGAGTTTTTTTTACAGTACTTAACAGATTATCACTTTACTGGACATATAGATGCTATGCTGGAAGGAACTATTGTATATCCGAATGAACCGCTACTAACAGTAACAGCCCCTCTTATTGATGCGCAGTTGATTGAGACGGCCTTGTTAGCCTTTATTAATCATCAGTCTTTGATTGCGACTAAGGCTAGACGAATTGTAAAAGCAGCCGAAGGGCGGGCTGTATCTGATTTTGGAGCTCGTCGGGCTCATAACGCAGATGCCGCTATTTATGGAGCCAGAGCTGCCTATATTGGTGGCGTATCTAGTACGGCTACCGTATTGGCAGGTAAGCAGTTTGGCATTCCTGTTAGTGGGACTATGGCGCATAGTTGGGTCATGTATTATAAGAGTGAAAAAGAGGCCTTTAAGAAGTTTGCCGAATTATATCCAGATAATGCGGTCTTGCTTGTGGATACGTACAATGTGTTGGATTCAGGGGTGCCGCATGCCATACAGGTAGCTAAGGAAGTCTTAGAACCTATGGGAAAGCGCTTGGCTGGTGTACGGTTAGATTCTGGTGACTTAGCCTATTTATCTCAGCAAGTGCGGCAGGCCTTAGATAAGGCAGGATTGACGGATTGCAAGATTGTAGCTTCTAATAGTTTGGATGAATATACTATAACCTCCCTACTTCATCAAGGCGGCTGTATAGACATGTTTGGGGTAGGTGAACGCTTGATTACGGCAAAATCAGATCCAGTTTTTGGTGGTGTCTATAAATTAGCGGCTGTTGAGCATGAAGGGCTTTGCCAGCCACGAATTAAGATATCTGAAACGGTAGAGAAGATAACAAACCCTGGTAAAAAGCGGGTTTATCGTATTTATAATCAGGAAGGCTATGCGATTGCTGATTTATTGACATTAGCTAGTGAAACTGTGCCGGCATTATTGGATAATTACCAATATATTGATCCGCAAAAGCCATGGAAACATAGGGTGTTTACAGGGTGTGTGGCTAGGGAACTGCAAGTACCCGTATGGCACGATGGAAAACGGGTACAGAAAGAGCGGTCATTGGATGAAATTGCTGAATTTGTTCAAGGGCAATTAGATCATGAAGTTTGGCCGGAAGAACAGCGTTTTGATAATCCTCATGTGCATTATTTGGATATGAGTCCGGCGTATTATCAAATGAAAATGGAATTATTGAGTCATATTGATAGGGATTAATTAATATAAAGAACGGAAGCGTCAACGTATTCCTTAGGGCTCCGGCCTACGTCAGGTCGCCTGCAGGAATAGTTGACGCTTCTTGATTTAATGCTAATTATATAAGAGACCTATCAATATGGTTTGTGAGAGAGTGGGGAGAAAGTAAAATTAACGCTTTTTTGCTTTTTCGTTCTAAACTTTAGTGCGTAGGCCTGATAGGAAGTGGATGCCCCATAAGAGGACAAACCAAGCAGGAGTGAAGAAGAGGGCTACGCGGGTATCTTCGTTAAAGGCTAGGGTGATGATAACGAAGGCAAAGAAGGCTAAGATAAGATAGTTAATGACTGGATAGAGAGGCATGCGGAAGGTGTTTTTTCTAGCTAGTTCTGGATGAGTCTGTCGGTATTTCATATGGCAGAGTACAATGATAGCCCAAATATAGATAAAACAGAAGGTAGAAATACTTGTAATTAAGACGAAAACGCCTTCTGGAGTAATGTATTGGAGAATGACGGCTAAGATAATGGTTATAGCAGAAAAGATAACGGAGTTGACTGGTACATGGTGGCGGCTTAGCTTTTTAAACAAAGCAGGAGCGGCTTGGTCACAGGCTAGGCCATAGGTCATGCGGCTGGTGCTAAAAATACCACTGTTACAGGCAGAGGCCGCTGAGGTGAGAACAATAAAGTTAACGATGGAAGCGGCAGCTATAATGCCAGCCGCTTTAAAGACGAGTACGAAGGGGCTACTGTTAGGGTTAACCGCATTCCAAGGATAGATACTCATAATAATGGCTAGGGCACCAATGTAGAAAATAATGATGCGGAAGGGAATGTTATTAATAGCCTTAGGTATAACCCGTTTAGGATTGGATGTTTCCCCTGCAGTTAACCCTACTAATTCAATACCAGTAAAGGCAAAGACCACCATTTGAAAGGATAAGATAAAGCCATCACTGCCGTTAGGAAACCAGCCGCCATGAGACCAAAGATTGACAAAGGAGGTAGGTCCTACATTAGTTTCAAAGCCAGATAAAATAAGGAATAGGCCACCTAGTATTAAGGCTAAAATGGCTAGTACTTTAATTAGGGCAAACCAAAATTCTAATTCACCAAAAATTTTAACAGCTAATAAATTCGTGCAAAAGAGGATGCCAAGGATAACAAGACTAGGCACCCAAGGCTCAACAGAGGGAATCCAATATTGTACGTAGATGCCGGCCGCTGTCACATCCGCCATGGCTAGGGAAATCCAACAGAACCAATAGGTCCAGCCAGTAATAAAGGCTGCTCGTTCTCCCATGTATTCATGGACAAATTCAAGGAAGGTATGGTGCTGGGTGTTGGATAGTAAAAGTTCACCGAGAGCCCGCATCATAAAAAAGCAGATAACGCCTGTGATTAAGTAGGCGAATAAAATGGAAGGGCCAGCTAGGTGTATAGCTCGGCCAGAGCCTAAAAATAAGCCGGTACCAATGGCACCACCAATAGCTAAGAGTTGAACATGGCGGTTTTTAAGGCCGCGGGCTAACTCATTTTTTTCTGACATAAGGCGCTCCTTTTCGTTCATTACAATTGTACATTTGTCTACATATAGAAGTAAGTATACAATAGATTATCTAAAAAAGCTAGTTACTAATAAGAGATAAACATAGATAGAAGAAAATCTGTAAGGCTAATTAATGAAATAAAGTAGAGAGGGTATAACTTTTATTTATAGAGTAAGGAAAAGTTTAAGAGAAAATAAATAGTCGAGTAAAATCTGGCCTTTGTATTGAGAGTCATCGTGTATTGTGCTACTATTAAAAGCGGTACACCGTAGAAATACAAGGCACCTTATTAAATATGTAATATATGATAGAATATGAATCGATGATAACGACGGTGGTAGGAGAATTATGGTTAACCGCTTTTTAAAAGGAACCTTTATATTAACAATCGCTGGCTTCGTAGTAAAGGCCATTGGGAGTATTAACTGGATTTTGTTATCCCGGGTATTAGGCGGGGAAGGTATTGGTATTTACCAAATGGGCTTTCCTATTTATTTACTGGCCTTACAGATATCGAGTGCTGGCATTCCGATTGCTATCTCGATAGTTACGGCTGAGAAAGTAGGACAATTGGATTACACGGGAGCCAAGAAGGTCTTTAATGTATCTTTTATTATGTTATTTTTAACAGGACTCTTAGTTAGTCTCTTAATGTTCTTTAGCTCCCATTGGTTAATTAGTTCAGGTTTTATTGTGGAACCTAGGGCTTATTATTCTCTAATTGCTTTATCACCGGCTATTTTCTTTGTCACCTTAATTTCCTGCTATCGTGGGTATTTACAAGGCTGGCAGTTAATGACTCCGACCGCTATGAGTCAGATTATTGAACAATTATTGCGGGTTGTTGTTATGCTTGGTGCCGCTTATATTCTCTTACCTTTAGGATTGGGTGTTGCGGCAGGTGGTGCTAGCCTAGGTGCTGGTGTAGGTGCTTTCGGAGCCCTACTGATATTGATTTATTATTATAGAAAATTGCCTAAGATGCCGGCGACAACGGCGCAGCCTGAACCCTTAGCAGCAGAGAGAGAAACTGTTGGTGATGTAGAAAAATCTGAAGAAAGTATTAATACTAAGTTTCATATTAAAAATGAATCAGCTAAATCTATCTTATATCGTTTAATTAAATTAGCTGTGCCTATTTCTTTGGCTAGTATGATGTTACCTTTAGTAGCTAATTTGGACTTATTTATTGTGCCGCGCCGTTTAGTGGTTGCTGGTTTTACGACGAATGAAGCGACAGAATTATTTGGCTATTTAACAGGTATGGCGGTACCACTTATTAACTTGGCCACCATTGTGACAGCAGCTTTGGCGACTAGCTTGGTGCCAGCTATTTCAAATGCTAAGTCGGCTAATGACTGGAAACGTGTTTTTGCCCGTACATCAGGAGCTATGCGCTTAACCTTTGTAGGTACGATTCCTTTTGCTGTCATGTTATATGTATTGGCGGAACCAGTAGTAACTATTTTGTATAATGCGCCTAAGGCGGCAACGGCAACGCAGATATTAGCAGCAGCTATTTTCTTTTTAGGCCTTCATCAGGTAACAACAGGACTTTTGCAGGGCTTAGGTCGTCCGATTTTACCTGTTATTAATATGGGGATTGCCGCCTTTTGTAAGGTTTTGTTAAATTGGAATTTAACAGCTATTCCTTGGTTGGGGATTGCTGGGGCTTCTTATGCGACCATAGCAGATATTGCTTTTGCGGCTCTTTTAAATTTATTTTGGATTAAGAAATACACGAATTATTTTATGGATTGGAACTTGGTGTGGAAGAATTGTTTAAGTGCCCTTATTATGGGACTAGGTATGTTCTATTTATATAACTTGGTATTCATGGGTCATATGCCTATGGCAGTAAATATGATTTTGACAGCATTAATCGGTGGTTTTTTATACGTCATCGTTATGGCTGCTGTGAAAGGGCTAACGCGTCATGATGGGGAACGTTTGCCTTTTGTAGGCAAGTATTTTAGAGATAAAAACGCATGAAAGAGCTACCAATTGTAACTTGTCAGGTGCCAATTGGCACGACATGCCGACGCCTATCGATAAATCAAGTGGTGAGGGAAGAAGGTGTATCACAGACCTTGCGTCGTAGATTGCGGCGAGAAGGTGTTTGTTATGTGAATGGACAGCCTTCTACTTGGGATAAGCCCTTGCAGGCTGGGGATAGAGTAGCTATCTATTATCGATCTGATAAAGAGCTGATTCCTTATGAAGCTATGCCACCTATCTTATATGAGGATAGGTATTTGTTAATTGTTAACAAGCCTAGGGGCCTTTTGATGCATCAGACGGCTAGCGAGAGGGTAGCGACGTTAGCTAATGCCGTTATGACCTACTATAAAAAATCAGGACAGGCTGTGACTGGGTATCATCCAGTTCATCGTTTGGATTGCTGGACTTCAGGGGCTGTTATTATTGCTAAGAATCCAAGAGTGCAGCATGCCTTTAAACAAAAGCATATACAGATTCAGAAAATTTATGAGGCCATTATTGAAGGCTCTTGGCCGGGAGAAAAGACGCGGATTCAGTGGCCTATTGGGCGTAAGCCTGGCAGTATTGTAGAGCGTATGTGCCGCTTAGATGGAAAATCAGCGGTAACCGATGTGGAAGTTCTAGCTAAAAGTCAGAGTTATTCGCATATTCGTTTATGGCTTCATTCGGGGCGAACTCATCAGATTCGTGTACATGTGTCAACCATGGGCTATCCCTTGGTAGGGGATGATTTATATGGGGGCTCTACGTCCAAGACAAACCATCAATTATTGCATGCACGGTCGTTGCGATTTATGCACCCAGTAACGGAGCAGTTAATTATGGTAAAAGCCGATTTACCGAGGATTTTTTGTCAATTTATTCATGACATTCAGGAAAGTTCTTGTTATACTATAACTAACTAGGATTGCTTTAGGTTAATTTGAGTACTTGTTGTAGGGAGGAAATACATATGCCACTCGTATCGACAAAAGAAATGTTTGAAAAGGCCTATAAAGGCGGGTATGCTATTGGGGCTTTTAATGTAAATAATATGGAAATCATCCAGGGCATTGTAGATGCTGGTAAGGAAGAACAAGCCCCATTGATTCTTCAAGTATCTGCAGGGGCTCGTAAGTATGCCAAACATGTTTATTTGGTTAAATTAGTAGAAGCCGCTTTAGAAGACTCTGACTTACCGATTGCCTTGCATTTGGACCATGGCGATTCCTTTGAATTATGTAAAGACTGCGTGGATGGCGGTTTTACGTCCGTCATGATTGATGGCTCTAAATACGAATACAAGGAAAATGTAGCCCTAACTAAAAAGGTTGTTGAATACGCGCATGCTCATGGCGTTGTTGTAGAAGCAGAACTTGGCCGTTTGGCTGGTGTAGAAGATGATGTTAAAGTTAGCGATAAAGATGCTTTGTTTACAGCTCCAGAACAAGCAGCTGAATTTGTAGCAGCTACGGGTGTTGATTCGTTGGCTATTGCTATTGGTACAAGTCATGGGGCTTATAAATTTAAGGGTGATCCGTATTTGGATTTTGAACGGTTAGAAAAAGTTGGTAAATTATTGCCAGGTTTCCCTATTGTTCTTCATGGGGCTTCCTCTGTATTGCCAGAATTTGTTAAGAAATGTAATGAATTTGGTGGTAATATTCCTGGTGCGAAAGGGGTGCCAGAAGAAATGCTTCATAAGGCAGCTGGTATGGCTGTATGTAAGATTAATATCGATACAGACTTACGTTTGGCTATGACTGCTTCTATTCGTGAAGTATTAATGCAGAATCCGGCTGAATTTGATCCGCGTAAATATTTGGGACCAGGCCGTGATGCTATTAAGGCTATGGTGCAGCATAAGATTAAGGATGTCTTAGGTTGCTCGCATAAGATCTGATTGCTATTTTTCTTATATGAAGATTATAGGGTGAGAAGGGGCATATACTTCCCTCGCGAGCTGGTACGACCTGAGGCTCTTTAACGTGAAGTATATGCCTCTTTCTTTATATAGATGTTATAAGGAAAATCGCAATCAGATATGTGCTCGCTGTAAATGGAGGTTGAGGTATACAGGTATGTATAGCGATAGCGAGCTGAGACGACCTAAGGCTCTTTAACGGGAAGTACGTAAGTGCCCTTTGGGTATATGGACTCCTTTTGTCTTATGTAGTTAATCATTAAATCGTAATCAGACATGTGCTCGCTACAAATGGAGAAATGAAGATTGGTTATATCTGGTAATTTGCGGTGAAAAGGGCTACATGATAAGGACTAGTATGCTATACTTAATAAAGATTGTTTACTTTAAGAGGGGGCCAGTATGAAGGTTAGTGAAATGCGGGGCGGTTATACAACAGGCTCTTGTGCGACAGCTGGCATGAAGGCCGCTTTATTAGTTATACAAGGACAGACACCTAGCTCCAAGGTAACTATTGAATCACCACAACATACATATATTGAGGTACCCATTCAATCGGTGGAAAAGCTAGGTTCGACTAAGGCGCAGGCTACGGTTATAAAAGATGGTGGAGATGATCCTGATGTAACCCATGGCACTGAAGTCATTACGACGGTGGACATAGCGCAGGGGCAAGGCCTTCTATTTAAGGCTGGTTACGGTGTAGGTCATATAACTAAAAAGGGCCTTTCTTTGCCAGTAGGAGAGCCGGCTATTAATCCAGGTCCTCGTAAGATGATGCGGTTTGTTTATGATGATATTTGCCGAGAAGCTGGTCAGGTTACGGTTACCGTCTCGGTACCTGCTGGTCAAGAGCTTGCTAAAAAGACATTGAATCAAACGTTAGGCGTAGAAGGCGGCATTTCTATTATTGGGACAACAGGCCTTGTTAAACCAATGAGTGAAGAAGCTTTTAAGGACTCTTTAGTGCCACAGCTTAAGGTTATGAAAGAAAGTGGTTATCAGACGGCTGTTTTAGTACCGGGGCGTATTGGTGAAGAATTAGCTAAAAATGTATTAGGTATTCCGGTAGAGCAACTAGCGGAGACGAGTAATTTTATTGGTTTCATGCTAGAGCAGGCTGTTGATATTGGGTTTAAGCAAATCGTAGTTATTGGGCATATTGGTAAATTAATAAAAGTAGCGAGTGGTAGTTTTCATACTCACAATCGTATGAGTGATGGCCGGTTAGAATCAATAGCTGCTTATGCAGGTATGGCTGGGGCTTCGACAAAGGTCATTCAGGAAATTATGGATTGTCAAACGACAGAATCTACCTTTCCTTTATTAGAAAAAGCGGGGCTAGCCCAGGCTGTCTTTCAGATGGTAGCTGATAGAGGTGCTATGCGGGCCAAACGTTATATTGCGAATGAAGCTGAGGTAGGAATTATTATTGCGGATTTAGATGGACATATTCTAGCAAGTGATGCACTTGCTAAACGGATAGGAAAGGAGCAAGGATGGCACATACCCTCTATGTAATTGGCATTGGGCCAGGACATCCTGACTATATGGTGCCAAGGGGCAAACAAATTATAGACAGGGTGCCTATCCTTGTTGGTAGCGAGCGGGCATTAGGTGATTTTGCTAAGGCCTCGCATGAAACAAAGGCCATTACAGGACGCCTACAGGAAACGGCTCGTTTTATTGAGGACCATTTACAAACAGCGGATATAGCCGTTTTGGTTAGCGGTGATACAGGGTATTATAGTTTGTTGCCGTATTTAAAGAAGACATTCAGTCATGTACCTATGGAGGTCGTGCCAGGCATTAGTTCAGTTACCTTTGCCTTTGCCCGCTTAGGTGAAGCTTGGCAGGACGCTAGGCTGATTAGCTTTCATGGGCGTCTTCCCAAGGAAGAACAGTTAGTCTATCAAGCAGGACAAAAGTTAGGTTGTTTAACAGATAAGACTTATAATGCGGCGCGAATAGCTCAGGAACTAATGGGGCGAGGTTGGCCGAAAACTGTAAAAGCGGTTGCTTTCGAACGGCTTAGTTATGAAGATGAACACTGCCAAGAGGGCACGTTAGCTGATATGGTCCAATGGACAGGATTTACACATGCAGTGGTGGTGATATTAGGATGAAAACAAGATATGGCATTGAAGATGAGGCCTTTATTCGTGGCGATGTGCCAATGACTAAGCGAGAGATTCGCGCGATGTTAATGGTACAGGCTAAATTATCACCATCAGACTGGGTTTTAGATATAGGGGCCGGTACAGGTTCCATTACTATTGAAGCGGCTTTAGCGGTGCCAGAAGGTCATGTGTATGCGGTGGAACGTTTCCACAAGGGAATTGTTCTAATTCAAGAAAATTGTAAAAAATTTGGCCTTACCAATGTATCAATTATTGAAGCCAAGGCCCCAGATGGACTGGCTGATTTACCAGCTTTAGATGTTATCTTCGTTGGTGGCAGCGGGGGCGCTTTGCCAGGCATATTAGATCAAGCGGAACGGCTTTTAAAGCCTGGCGGACGTTGTATTTTAACCTCTGTTACGGTAGAGACAACGGCTAAGGTAACCGAGGAGTTACGGCATAGGCCTTTTACCTATGAAGGCTTTCAGATGCAGGTTAATCGCTTGCGTAAGGCAGGGTCGTATCATTTATTAGACCCGTTAAGTCCGATTACTATTATTACGGCTGTAAAAAATAAAGAATAAGTAGGAGGCAGATTGTGAGTCAAGTATATATTGTAGGAGCTGGCCCTGGTGATCCAGAGTTAATTACGCGAAAAGGCTATCGGTTAGTAGCAGAAGCCGATATCGTTATTTATGCAGGATCCTTAGTTAACCCAGCTATCTTAGAAGCCTGTAAGCCAAACTGTAAAATTTATAACAGTGCGACTATGAATTTAGATGAAGTCTTAGCTGTTATGGAAGATGGCGCAGCTAAGGGACAGATGATTGTTCGCCTTCATACAGGAGATCCAGCTATTTACGGGGCTATTCAAGAACAAATGGATGCCTTGGAAAAGAAGGGGATTTCTTTTGAAGTAGTACCTGGGGTTAGTTCCTTTTTGGCAACGGCGGCAGCTTTAAAGCAGGAATACACCCTGCCTAATGTATCGCAAACCGTTATTATTACCCGCATGGAAGGCCGGACACCTATGCCGCCTAAGGAAAAGTTAGCTATGTTAGCAGCACATCAGGCAACGATGTGTATTTTTCTAAGCGTACAGATGCTAGATTCTGTTGTGGCTGAATTGGTATCGGGTGGGTATACAAAGGATACACCTGTAGCTATTGTTGTTAAGGCTTCTTGGCCAGACCAACGAATTATTCGCGGAACCTTGGAAACTATTGCTGACCAGGTAGCTAAAGAAGGCGTTCTTCGCCAGGCTATGATTGTAGTTAGTAAGGTCTTGGATAGTGATTATGAACTGTCTAAGCTGTATGATAAGAATTTTAGTCATATGTACCGGAGTGCTAAAGCATGAGTGAGCGAATCGCTCTGATTTCAGTAACTAAGAATGGAGCTTTATGGGGGCAGCGGATTAAAGTCGTTTATAAGAATAAGGGTCTCTTCCCTGTTTGTTATGAAAAGGCAGCCTATGCTAGTGGGCAGGAGGCTATCTTATATGACCGCCTAAGCAGTGACTATATGGGTCAGCTGTTTAAGACTTATGATAAGCTGCTTTGTATTATGGCTACAGGGATTACCGTTCGCCTATTAGCTCCTTGGATAGTGCATAAGGCGGCTGATCCGGCCGTTTTGGTTATGGATGAGCAGGCCCAGCATGTTATTAGCCTTTTATCGGGCCATCTAGGTGGCGCTAATGAATGGGCACAGGATATAGCTCAGATTACAGGGGCTGAACCAGTCATTACAACAGCTACTGATGTGAATAATAAAAAGGCACCTGATGTATTAGCCCGTCATATGGGGGTGGTTATTTCCTCTTATGAGACCTTGCGACAGATAAATGCGGCTATAGTTGGTGGCGCCCAGGTATCTTATTATATTGATAAAGAGCTAGTTCATTGTAAGACATATTGTCAAAAAGCTAAAAAAGCAGGATTTACTATAAAGCCTATTTCACTAACTGATTTTACTGAAAAATTAGATTTATCAAGCGCTATAGTAACTGATGATACTGAAAAGAAATCTGCATCTGCTGAATTAGATTATAAGCAGTCAGTTAAAAGACTGAAAAATTGGCATGTACTTATTACGGATGCCTCAATAGCTAGTCGGCTTGGTTTGCTTGTCCTTGTACCTAAGACCATTACAATAGGCATTGGTTGCCGGCGAGGGACGACGAAAGAAGAAATTTTGACAGCTGTCGACCAGTCACTGACACATCTTGGTAAGTCGCCTTATAGTGTACTAACAGCGGCTTCCGTGATTGTAAAAGCCAATGAAGCAGGTTTATTGGCGGCTATGAAAGAGCGTCAGTGGCCCATTTATTTTTATAAACAAGAAGAGATGACAGCCTTGGCTGATCAATCATTTATACATACATCAGAATTTGTAAAACAGACGATAGGAGTCGGAAACGTATGCGAGATAACAGCATTACTAGCAGCACACAGTCAAAAACTGCTGCAAGAGAAAACAATATATCCCAAAACAACGGTAGCCATTGCACAGGTACAGTAAAGGTTATTGGTATTGGACCAGGCAATGAAGAATACATGACACCGCAGGCAAGAGAAGCCATTCTAGCAGCTGATCGTGTTGTAGGCTATACGACGTATTTGAAATTAATTGCTTCTTTAATTGAAGGAAAAGAAACCGTTGGTACAGGTATGATGCAGGAAATTGATCGTTGCCAGCAAGCGGTTGATTTGGCAGTAGAAGGTTACAAGGTCGTTGTGGTGTCTAGTGGTGACCCTGGGGTTTATGGCATGGCGGGGCTAGTTCTTGAACTTGCTAATAAGGTAGATAAGGCTAAACGGCCAGCTGTAGAAATTATCCCTGGTCTTAGTGCTGTTAATGTATCTGCCTCTATCTTGGGAGCTCCTTTAATGCATGACTTTGCTGTTATTAGTCTAAGTGACTTAATGACGCCATGGGATTTAATTAAGAAACGAGCTGACCTCTGTGCTCAAGGGGATATGGTTATTTCTCTTTATAATCCACGCAGTAAAAAACGAGTTACTCATTTAGATGAAATCCAACAAATCGTTTTACAGCATCGCGATCCAAAGACACCGGTAGGTATTGTGCAAAAGGCAGGACGTCCTGGTCAGCATATGATTATTTCTACACTAGATGTATTTACAAAAGAAGAAATAGATATGCAGACTTTGGTTATTATTGGTAATAGCCAGACCTATGTGGAAAATGGTCGTATGATTACACCACGTGGTTATAAATTATGATTTGGGTTATTGCGGGGACCTTAGATGGCCGGAAGCTAGCTATGAAATTAGCTGATGAAGGTTTTGGTCCTGTGTTAGTATCAGTAGTTAGTCATTATGGGGCGCAATTATCAGAGCATAAGGGGATTGAAGTCTATACGGGTCGTTTAGATAAAATGGCTATGGTGGATATGATTAGAGAAAAAGAGATTTCTCTTCTTGTTGATGCGAGTCATCCCTATGCAGCCATTGTTACGCAGACCGCATCAGAGGCGGCTCAGGCGGTGGGAATACCCTTTATCCGCTTTGAACGGCCAGAAGTAGCTTTACCTGCCTATGATAAGCTTTATCATACAGCCAATGAAGAGGAGGCAGCTGCGTTAGCTGGTCAAGTGGGGTATCGTATCTTTTTGACTACGGGTAGTAAGACAATGGCTGTTTTTGCTAAGGCCAAGGCTTTACAAGATAAGGATGTATGGACAAGGGTTCTTCCTACTAAGGCTGTCTTAGAGATTATGGAAGAGTTAGGCGTAAGTCCTAAGTACATTATCGCCATGCAGGGACCTTTTTCTTATGCCTTGAATCGAGCTATGTTTAGTGAAAAACAAGTCGATACAATCGTCATGAAAAATTCAGGTCTTGTAGGTGGATCAGATACGAAATTGCAGGCAGCTATGGATTTAGGCTTGCATATTATTTTGATTGATCGGCCTAAAGTAGAAGTAAAAGGTCTTGTAGTGACTGAAACAGATACGGTTATAGAAGAAGTTAAGAAGGTATTTTAACCTAGACTAAGTGAGGAACATTATGGATAAAGTGGATTATATTAAGAATCCTAAAGCAATTGAAGAAAAGAGTATGGAATTAATTTATCCTTACGTAAAAGATTTACATTTAACGCCAGATGAAGTACGAGTGTATTCGCGGACAGTGCATGCATCTGGGGATGTAGAATATGCAAAACTAGTACGAACGAGTCCTGATGCGGTAGCTAAAGGGATTGAAGCTATTCAAAAAGGGGCTCAAATCTACTGTGACGTAGAAATGGTACGTACAGGGATTAGTAAACCAGCCTTGGCTCTACATAATAGTCAGGCACATTGCTTAATTAAAGACCCAGCTATCGCTAAATTAGCTAAAGAAGAGCAAATTACGCGCTCCATGGCTGAAATGAGGACGTTTGGTAAAGACTTAGATGGGCAAATCGTAGCTATCGGTAATGCGCCAACAGCCTTGTATGAAGTGTTGCGCCTCGCTCTTGAAGAAGGGGTACGGCCAGCCTTAATTATAGGCATTCCTGTTGGTTTTGTAGGCGCGGCTGAATCAAAAGATTATTTAATGAAGGTATCGCCAGTTCCGTATATTACGGTTAAGGGCAATAAGGGTGGTAGTCCTATTGCCGCTTCTGTAGTTAATGCTTTGCTTTATACTGATGTAAAACGGAATGATATGTTAGCCGTAGAAGGCAAAATTAGTAACGAATAGTAAAAAGAGGTATAGGCAAGTGAAAGTAGTGACTTCAGAAGAAAGGCAGACGCGGCGGCTATTAATTGTCGTAGCTTTTGCCCTTTTGTTGGCGTTTGCCTTAGTTGTATCAATGGCTTTTGGATCGGCTGATATAACACTTTCTAATGTATGGCATACCTTATGGTCGTCACAGTTAACAACGACGCAGGATCGAGTGATTTGGAATATCCGCTTTCCTCGAAATGTGGTAGCAGCCTTGGTAGGTGCTTGCTTAGGTGTATCAGGTGCTATCTTACAGGCTGTTATGAAAAATCCTTTAGCCGATCCACAGATTGTGGGGGTATCTGCAGGAGCGGGCCTAGCCGGTGTAGTTATTCTTATTTTGTTTCCAGCTTTAGAATATGCAGTTCCGATGGTTGCCTTTATAGGCGCTATGCTGGCGGCACTTGCTGTGTATGCTTTAGCTTGGAAAAATGGGATACGGCCAACTCGTATTATTTTAGCGGGGGTGGCCGTCGCGGCCTTTTTAGGATCTGGTATATCTGCCTTGCTCGTTTTTTATGGAGACCGAGTACAAGGTGCTTTGTTATGGATGGTGGGTGGCCTTGCTGGGCGCAGCTGGCCACAGGTTTATATGTTGGCTCCCTATACAGTGATTGGTCTTCTATTAGCTTTTTTGGGGGCTCGGCGTTTAACTATTTTAAGTTTAGGTGATGAAACAGCCAAAGGCTTAGGTTTGCCTGTAGAACAAACGCGTTTTTTGATGACAGCTGTAGCCGCCTTGCTAGCGGCTGGTGCTGTTAGTGTAGCTGGTTTGATTGGCTTTGTAGGATTAATTATTCCGCATATGGCACGCATGTGTATTGGCACAGATTTTCGCTATCTCTTGCCGGCATCGGCTCTCTTGGGAGCGGCTGTGCTCATTATTAGTGATACCATTGGTCGCGTTATTTTTAGTCCAGTAGAAATTCCCGTTGGTATTATTATGGCCTTTTTGGGAGCACCTTTCTTTTTATATATTTTGCGGAGGTCAGCATGACAGTTGCATTACAAGCCGAGCATGTACATTTGGCCTTTCCGCAAAAGACAGTATTAGAAGATGTATCTTGGGCGGTTCAGGAGGGACAGATTTCCACCTTGATAGGGCCTAATGGCTGTGGCAAAAGTACGCTATTAAAAGTGTTAGTTGGGGCATTAGAGCCATCTAAGGGTACGGTTACTTGTAAGGGAGAGCCGGTTAGAAAGTTAACGGCTAAGGAAATGGCACGATATATGGCTTTTTTACCTCAAGCTCCAGAAGTACCTGCTGATATGACCGTAGAAGAACTCGTCTATTGTGGCCGATTTCCTTATCAGGCGTGGTGGAAAAATACGGCTGGCCAAGATAGAGAAGCGGTTGAACAGGCTTTGGAAGATACTAAGGTTATGCATGTACGCCATCAATATGTGACCTCTTTATCTGGAGGTGAACGGCAGCGAGTATGGATAGCTATGGCACTCGCTCAGGAACCTAAACTTTTGGTCCTAGATGAACCAACGACTTATTTGGATATTAACCATCAGTTTGAAATTATGGAACTTTTAAAACGGCTTAATGAAGGCCGAGGGCTAACCGTTCTTATGGTCTTGCATGAACTGAATCAAGCGGTTCGTTATTCTCATCAAATGGCTGTTTTACATAATGGATTATTAGAAGCGGCAGGGAGTCCAGATGAGGTTATGACAGAAGACCTATTACGGCGTGTATTTTCTGTAAAAGCGACCGTTGAGCCAGGACCTTATATTCGTATTCATGGGCTACTGTAGGTCTCCTATATAATAAAACGGATACTAAAAATAAAAGTATAAAAAATGTAAGAGGAGCACAGGCATCTCTCGTAAGCCGGTACTAGCGTAAGGCTTACTGCGGGATGCCTGTGCTCCTCTTTAGTAGTATAAGACTTTTAGCTTTTGATATTTATGTTTAGATAGAAATGTTATTATGTAATATCATTTCTATAAGCTTATGGGAGATAAGGGGGCTGTTTATTAGTCCTTTTATGCACTTATCTTTATTGCATTATTTTATAGTGTTACGTTAAGGCCATAAGCATCTTTAACTAGTTGTGCCATAGCATTTGGCGTTTGGAGACCAGGGTTTAACAAGAAAAGATTAGATGGTAAGTAGAATACCTTACCTGTTTGAACAGCCTTTAATTGGTTCCATGCAGGATTGCTTGTCATTTCTTTAGTCATAGTAGCATCGATTTCAGATTTTTTGCCCATAGTAACAATGAAGATAATATCTGGATTGTCAGTGGCTAATGTTTCTAGTGAATAAGGAACTGTCTTAGCTTTGGCATCAAAGTCACCATGTTGAAGAACTACGTTATTCATGCCAAGGTCGGAAACCATAGAAGCAGTAACGGCTAATTTCGTTTCAGCTGTTACGGATTTGCCAGTGGCACGAAGAACAGCTACTTTAGCTGGCTGTTGCCCTTTAATGGCATCTTTAACAGCAGCTACTTCTTTTTGGTACTTAGCAATAGCGGCCTTAGCTTTGTCTGGTTGGTTGGTAATATCTCCTAGGAAAGTGAGTAGGGGCACATTGTCGTTAATCCCATCATAATTAAGTAAAATATAAGGAATATGGTTGCTTTCTAATTGTGCTTTTAATTTGCTGTCCTGAGAAGCAAGGCCGATAACAAGATCAGGGTGTAAGGATAAGAGCTTTTCCATATTTGGATTTGCAGGATGTCCAATATCGGGGATGGACTGTAAATTAGCTGGTAATTTATTGTCATCAAAAACACGACCAACGGCTTTGCTGCCAACAGCATCTAACATAGGTAAAATACTGTTAGATAAGACAACAATTCGTTTAGGATCCTTAGGCACTGTATACTGTTGGTTCTTAAAAGTTACTGTTTTCGTCGCTTCTGAACTAGCCGTGTCTGTTTTACCACAACCAGCCACTAATAAGGCTATAATAAGTAAAGCGCTCAATAAAGAGAGCAAAAGAGATTTTTGTTTCATAGTAAATATCCTTTCTTCTTATGGTAATGAAGCAAGCCTTAAAGGAAAAAAATCGTACGAACTCACTTCTTACATTAGCTATTAGTAGTATAGCACGACTTCTATTAATTAGAAGCGAGAAATACCGGAATACGCCATTGCCAAATAAAATAGAGTAGAAAAATCAAGAAAAGAAAAAAACTATTGGATTCGTATAATATCACGAAGCACCCTGTATTTCTCGTAGAGAGCCTTTAGCGAAAGGTAACTATCTTCCGATGGAAAAGATAGGGCACTTTTGTACTCTGGTCAATTATTTAAGAAGTGAGAAATACCGGAATACGTCCTGCCAGATAAAATAGAATAGAAGAATTAAATAAAGAAAGAACTATCGGATTAGCACAATATCACGAAGCACCCTATATTTCTCGCAGGGAGCCTTTACCGAAGGTAACCAGCTCCCGAGAGAAGATATAGGGTGCTTCCGTACTCTGGGAAATGAAAAGATATCTTATTTTATTTAGCCGGCGTAGACGGTGCTTCGAGCGCCATCCATGCTTCTTGAGCTCGCGTAGCAAACAAATCACGAACAGCTTGGTTTTCACCGATACCATGAATATACGTTGTTACCTTGAATCCTTCTTTTTCAAGGATAGACTTGTGAGATTCTGGTTCATTACCAGCCATATCATTGTGGGCGTGATCGCCAGCTACCATCATGAACGGCATTAATTCCACTTCTTTAATTCCCTTAGCCTTTAATTGAGGGATAATTGTTTCTAGACTTGGCCAACCTTCAACCGTATATAAGTATACATTCTTAAAGCCCATGGAATTTAGACGGTCTTGGATAACAGCATAGTAAGCATTAGAAGGATCTGGCGTACCATGACACATGATGAGTAAGGCTTGGTCTTTTTGTAATTTAGGGAATTGTGTACTTAAGGCTTTTAAGGCTTGTTGTACATCATCACGCTGATTTTCTTGACCCATCCAATACATGAGTGGTAAGCCTAGAGTCATTTTCTTAAAATCTTGTTTGTAATCGTTAAATACGTTCACGTCGTATTGGTATTCCATGCCAGGGATAACGTCTAAGCTGGTTAAGGCTACGCGTGTATAGCCTTCCGCTTTTAATTGTTTTAAGGCTTCTTCAGGATCAGGAATTGTTAACCCTTCATGCGCTTTGATGCGGTCGATGATGATATGAGACGTAAAGGCTAATACGACTTTGGTATTTGGATGTTGCGCTTGAATTGTTTTTACTGTTGCTTCAATGGTTTTAGCTCGGCTATCTTTGAAAGTGGTTCCGAAAGACATAACAAGGATGGCATCTTTGTTAGGAAGTGCCTGCATTTTTGGATTTGGATTATTATAAGTCTGAACGCCGATAGCAGCTGCTTGTAAAAGGGCAGGGGTAGCGTCTTTTACTGCTGGATTTAAGGTGTAGGAAGCACTAACAGGGGATGAGGTAAAGGTAGCAGCGCCTGTTAAAGCGGTTACAGTCAAAGCCATAGCTAACGTGCGTTTAGTAAATAATTTCATGAAAATCCCTCTTTCATATAACAATATAGGATAATACGTAGTAAGTAGAGTAAGTAGAATAATTGATAATCTTTACTTTTTATAGCTAACTCACTTATGTTGTATGAGCTAAGTATAGAAGGTTTTTAGAAAAAGAGCAATAGAAAAGAAGAACCTATAAAAAAGTGTTATTACACAAGAGTAGGTCTTTTTTTATAGAGAAGTAAGAGAGAACTAGACTACAAAAGAAGATAATGATAAACATTATCATTGACAAGAGCAAAAATATTTTGTAATATAAGCGCATGAATTAATTGATATCTATTTTCAATATAAGATTATCTAGCAAGAGTTATTAGGGAGGAACGTATGAAGACAAGAGGGATTATTTTAGCAACATTTGGCTCCATCTATGAGGAAGCAGTAGAAAAATCAGTGGGTCTTATGGAGGCACGGATTTGTAGAGCCTATCCAGAGGCGGCTGTTAAAAGGGTCTTTTTATCAGATGCTTTGGTAGATAAGTGGAATGCAACGTATGGGCGGCCAGTTATGAGGTTAGATGAGGCTATGCAAAGTTTACTTGCGAGTGGTGTTAGTGAAATTTATATACAACCTTTTATTTTTGTAGCCGATCAATCCTACCAGCAATTACGCAAGCAAGTTACTATGTATATACATAGTAGTGCTTATGCCCATGTATGTATTCAATTAGGTCGTCCTTTATTGTCTTCCTTAGGTGTTAAAAATTATAGGGATGATTATGCGGATACGATAGGCGCTATTCGTAATTATTTAGGAGAGGCCGGAAAGGGGAAAACCCTTCTTTTGATGGCTAATGGGCAAAATCAATTAGAGTTCAGTACCCTGCAGTTAAAGTGCCTATATGGCGAAGAAATGAATATAGCTGTGTTTACAGCTAATGGTTTTCCTAATTTTAAACAGTCCTTACAGCTCTTAGAGCAGTTTAAACAGACGGATATCATCTTACTTGTGCCGCTGGCTTTAATTGGGTCGGAACACTTGATGGATTTCTTGGGTGGCGAACGGTCTGATTCGATTGCTTCTTTGTTAAATGAAAGTGGTTATAGTGTGGATCTTTGGCGTCAAGGCTTAGGTGAAAATCGCTATATCCAGGATATTTTTTTAAAGCATTTAGCACAGACGATTCGCATGGTAGAACGACGGCGCCAATTAGCACCAAAGAAAAACTATGGTGCTCAAGTGTTGGCCTATGTGGGTTAGCGGTTAGAATAAAGATAAGATATAAAAGTATTTCATTTATGAGTCCTATCTATGGCTAAATCTAACAAAGTTCTGTATACTAATAGCTATATGGCAAATAGATAATGAGGTAAATTATGAAAGAAGTACTTTTAGTCGCAGCTTTTGGTTCAACAGTTGACCAAGCACGAGAGCAACAAATACTGCCTATGGTTGAAGCGATTCGTAAGGCTTTTCCTCAGTTGGATGTACGTATGGCTTTTACATCACGTATAGTTGTAAGCCGCCTGCGTGATAGGGGTATCCTAGTTGATACTGAGGAGACAGCTGTACAGAAGATGCTAGCAGAAGGCATTACATCTCTTACGGTCCAGCCTCTACATTTTATGGGCGGCGCTGAATATGACAAGCTAAAAACCAATATATTGTCTTATCAGGGGCAGGGTAATTTAAAAACCATAAAAATGGGACGGCCTTTATTTTACTATATGGGGCAGGCAGGAATTTATCCTGATGACTATGATTTGTTTATAGATGCCTTTATACAACCCTTTATGAAGGAAAAGCAGATAGGTCCTGATGAAGCCTTATTCTTAGTTGGGCATGGTGGTCTTCACATAGGCAATGCGGGCTATTCTGTCTTACAATTGAAATTATGGCAGCGAGGCTTAAGTAATGTACGTGTTGCTACTTTAGAAGGGTATCCTATGATGAGAGATACACTTCTTAATGCTGATTGGATAGGTTCTATTCCTAGTAAACATATTCATATGCATCCGCTTTTATTAGTTGCTGGGGATCATGTGAATAATGATTTGTTTGGGCAGGATGAGGATTCATTAGTTAAACAGTTAGATAAAGTCGGTTATGAGGTGACGGCTTATCCTTATGGGCTGGGGCAATATGCCTCCGTTCAGCAGTTATTTGTTCAACATGCGGAAGATGCATTTAAACATACCTATTTAGAACGTATGCCTAAACGAACAGTGAGCAAGTAGTGTATCTAAACGGCTTATAAATATATTTATAAGCCGTTTAGATATTATAAGAGTAATGGCTGATGTATACATAAGGCTTTAGCTGGTATAAACAAGGCTTTAGTTGGGTTAGCTGTCTAGGTAAGGTTTACTTGTTTGCTGTGATGAAGGGAATTTTGTCTATGTATACTAGCTATAGAATATGGTATGATAGATATCGTTATGGATTCATTAATTAATTGGCCTTAAGGATTCGTTCTTAGAGGATAGGTAATTTATTGGCAATGTAACAATAGGTTCCTAGGTCTTAATAAATTGATGAATAGCTAGTGTAAGTAAAGTGTTTACTTTACTTGGTTACGGTAAAACATTCTATTAAGAAATAGATAGGAAATAGTAGAAAAGAGGAATACAAATGAAAGGTAAATTGTACGGTATTGGTGTTGGCCCTGGTGATTCTGAGTTGATGACGGTTAAAGCAGCTCGTATTGTAGGGGAAGCGGATATCATTATTACGCCAAAAACAGAAAAGAAAGAAGGTTCTGTTGCCTTACAGATTGCTAAACCATACATCCAAGACCATACGGAGATTGTACCTGTTGTATTTCCTATGGTTTTAGATGCGAAAAAGCAAGAAGAAGGCTGGGCAGAAGCTAAACGAATTATTGTGTCTTATTTGGAAAAGGGCAAAAAGGTTGTCTTTTTAACGCTAGGTGATCCTATGTTTTATAGTACCTATATGTATGTATATCGTTTAATTGAAGGTACTGGCTTTGACATTGAAACTATTCCTGGTGTAACGGCGTTTTGCGCTATTGGTGCTCATTTAGGCTATCCTATCGTTGAAAAAGAAGAAGTGTTAGCTATTGTGCCGGCTACTGCACCAAAGGAAAAAATTG
>SAMEA3663124__coassemble_150_pt1 | contig 26211 bp, 20 predicted proteins | sample SAMEA3663124__metabat2_low_PE_003 | metagenome-assembled genome bin SAMEA3663124 (sample SAMEA3663124) | pig gut metagenome | biome: pig gut; feature: pig-associated habitat; material: faeces | place: Denmark | collected 2012
CAGATTTTTATTGTTTAATTAATTAAAAGGTACTATAATCAACTCGTTATTATCGGTATAGATATGAAGAGGTTGAATCTTATGGACGAAGAGAAGTACATCGAAGAAGAAGAGGTAGAAGAAAAAGAAGCTAAGGGGACGCTCGCCAAAAAGATTACATTAATGGGTTTGATTTTGATGATTTTTTCTTCCATTTTTGGATGGAATAATTCATTAACGGCCTTTTATCAAATGGGGTATTCAAGTATTCTTTGGTACTTGTTTGCAGCGGTATTCTTTTTTATTCCAGCAGCCTTAATGTTTGCTGAATATGGGGCTTCTTTCAAGGCGGCTAAGGGCGGTATATTTTCTTGGCTACGTGGATCAATTGGTGAGAAATTAGCCTTTATTGGTACGTTTATTTGGCTATCCGCTTGGGTTGTGTGGCTAGTCTCCTCAAGTCAGTATTTTTTGGTAGCTTTATCGACTATGCTATTTGGGCATGATACAACAGCAGCTTGGCATTTGTTTGGTTTGTCATCAGATATGACCTTGGCTATCTTGGAAGTGGCTTTCTTAACTTTAGTTACTTTCATCTCTGTACACGGGGTAGATCGGATTGTTAAGGTAACATCGGTAGCGGGCTTTTTTACCTTGGGAATTCCTGTAGCCTTCACAATTGTGTCTTTAGTTATCTTGTTTATGCACCATGGCGTATTAGCAGAACCCTTTACGGTGACCAATCTAGTTATTTCGCCAAATCCTAATTTTATGACATCGATAGCTGTTGTTTCCTTTATCGTGTATGCCTTGTTTGCCTATGGTGGTATGGAAACAATGTCGGGGGTTATTGATAATGTAGATAATCCATCGAAGACCTTCCCGCGTGGCGTTTTGATGGGCGCTGGCATTATGATGGTCTTGTATGTGTTAGTTATTTTTATTTGCGGGATTTCTACGAATTGGGCGGCTGTTCTTGGCAATGATAATGTTAATCTAGCCAATGTAGAATATGTTGTTATTAATAATCTAGGCCTAGAGATAGGTAAAGGCTTAGGCCTTAGTCTAGCTGCATCAGAGCTATTGGGGCGGATATTCTCCCATATTACTGCTTTTTGTGATGTGTTTGGCGGTATTGGCGCGGCGTTTGTTATGAGTTATTCCCCTATAAAATCTTTTGTTGGAGGGTGTGACTCTCGTGTCTTGCCTAAAAAATTAACGGCTTTAAATAAGCATGGCATGCCTGCTTTTGCTATGTGGTGTCAGGTTATTTTTGTATCTGTGATTATTTTGTTTATTGCTAGTGGTGGCGCAGCAGCTGATGAATTCTACACGATTTTAATGGATATGATGAATGTTGGCTCATCAACACCGTACTTGTTCTTAATAGGGGCTTTCCCATTCTTTAAGATGAAAAAGGATTTAGATCGGCCTTTCGTTTTTTATAAAAATATGACGGTTACTTGGCTCGTATCAGGAATCGTTTGGTTGGTTGTAGCTGTAGGAATTATCTTTACGATTATTGAACCAATTTGGACAGGGGATTATATGACGTCCTTCTGGACGGCGTTTGGTCCTGTATTCTTTGGACTTGTGGCGTGGGGCTTCTATACGTGGAAGGAACATACACATGTGCTAGATGAAGAGAAATAAACATAAACGCATATACATGTTAAGAATAAGCTTTTGTTTCCCTTGCGAGCAGCTGATGCTAACGCAAGGCTCTTTAACGGGAAACAAAAGCTTATTTTAATTATTATGAGCTAAATAGGGGGAGCATCTATTATTCCCTTGGGAGCGGGTCACCTTCGGCGAAGGATTCCTACGAGAAAATAGATGCTTTTTTATTATGCGCTTTAAAGAATAGTGAATGTTTTCTAGAATGTGTGAATATGCTCATATATAGTTAGATAAGTGATGTGGGGCGTGCTTTCACGTATAAGGAGGAAAATAAAAATATGCTTAAAGGCTTACCTGGGATTTCGCTTTTTATGTATAATGATTGTATATAGACAGTAATTGTTTGGTTTGTTTGATGAATAGTATAGGTGGTTTATGACACAGGAAATAGTTATTGGTGGTTTATATCGGCACTTTAAGGGCATGTTTTATTATGTAGTCGATGTAGCGACGCATTCGGAGACGGGTGAGTCTTATGTGGTGTATCGGCAGTTATACGGAGAACGGAAGACTTATATACGACCGTATGACATGTTTGCTAGTGAAGTGGATCATAAGAAGTATCCGCAAGTAAAGCAGGTATATCGGTTCCAGTTAATGGATGGAAAAGAAAAAGGGGCACCCTTATACTAGGAGGTTAGCGTGGAACAGCATTGTTTTTTCTTTGATATAGATAATACGTTGGCTACTTGGCCAGATGGGGTTATTCCAGATAGTACGATGGACACCTTGGAACGATTACGTCGGAAGGGACACTTCGTGGCACTGGCTACGGGACGTTTGCAGGTTGATGCCTTGCGCTTTGCCAAGCGGGCAGAGACACCTGATTTTATAGCTGATGGCGGGTTGAGTATTACGCGAGGTTGGGAAATTAAGTCTATGGAAGGCTTAGATCATAAGGCATGTATTGATTATATTGCGCAGTTAGAGCTTAAGCATATTGAGTGGGCTGTTACGTATGATAATACATTAAGACGATTTACGCCTTATGAGGGCGTTTTAGATTGGGCGCCTTCTTGGGATGTTTTTAAGACAATTCATGATAAGAAGATAGATTATAGAGAATTTCCTGATTTTTACAAATTGTATGTCTTTATTACGCCCGAAGAAGAAAAGAGGAAAGACTTTCAGTTTTTAACAGACCAATATATTCGTTATGGAGATAATTGTATTTTATATGAACCGATGGACAAGGCTCGTGGTGTACGTCATATGCTAACGGTGTATGGTATGCCCGCCGAACGAGCTGTTGTTTTTGGTGATGGTTACAATGATTTGTCCATGTTTAGTTCGGATTGGATGAATATTGCTATGGGAAATGCTAGAGAGGCCTTAAAAAAGGAAGCTGATTATGTGACGGCTGATTGCGATAAAGATGGGATTTATTTAGCTTGTCGACATTTCGGATGGATATAGGTTGTTATTTGTTGTTTTACAATAACAAGTAGAGAGGAAGATTCATCTAGTCAACCTCTTAAATAAATGCTATAATGAATTAGCGTAAACCGCTCACTTGTGAGCGGTTTTATCTTTTTGCGTAGGAGAAGATATAGATGAAACAGTTGCGATGGATAGTTACAATTATGTTGGCATTAGCCGTAGTAATAGTGCCATTTAGTTTTTCTCAAGTAGGGGCAGCTTGGCAGATGCATTTAGCTGATACGAATACAGCTCAGCCAGTGCCGGATCAGTATGCGACGATTACGACGACGGCTGGTATTATCAAGGTGCGCCTATATGGTACGCAGGTGCCTATTACGGTGCGGAATTTTGATAAATTAGCTGAATCTGGTTATTATAATGGTTTAACCTTCCATCGTGTTATAAAAGGATTTATGATTCAAGGCGGCGATAATGGCAAGGGTGGTCCTGGATATCATATTCCTGATGAAATTCGTAAGAATTTAAACTTTGACAGTGCAGGGTATTTAGCTATGGCTAATGCAGGACCTAATACAGGCAATGCACAGTTCTTTATTACCGTAGAGCCAACACCTTGGCTTAATGGTAAACATACTATTTTTGGGACTGTTGTTAGCGGCATGGATGTGGTTAAGAAAATTAATGCCGTACAGACGGATAGCGTTGACCGCCCAGTGCAGCCAATTACGATTGAATCCATTACGATTACGCCTATTAAGTATGGTTCGGTACCAGAACATACTAATACGGTGGAACCGGAAGGTGGCTGGGATGTAGGCCATAATTTCCAGTTGTGGAATAAATAATAGTTAGTCTAGGATAGTCGTTATAGTATATATGGATAGAGATAGTAGCATGGATACAGATTCAGGAAAAGCCTATACATATATGGTGCAGTGTGCAGATGGTTCTTTTTATACGGGATGGACATTTGACTTAGCGGCTCGTGTGGAAGCCCATAATGGTTTGCGGCCAGGAGGCGCCAAGTATACAAGATGCCGGCGACCGGTTAAGTTAGTGTGGTATACGGCATTTGACCGCAAACAGGATGCGCAGTCCATGGAATATCAGGTAAAACAAATGGTTAGAGACCAAAAGGTAGCTTTAATAAAGGCTTTTCAAGAAAATCATACAGAAGATGGAGGTAAGCAATGAAACGAGTGGTTATCTCTGTTAAAAGCACCCAGCGGGATAAACTCGGCCATGATGAGGTTGTAGAATTGGTGTCTATGGGTCGTTATTATGAACGGCGTGGTATTCAGTATATTATTTATGAGGAAACAGAGGTAACCGGTCTTGAAGGGGTGCGGACAACCATTAAGGTAAGCCCTAAGTCCGTTATTTTAATTCGTCATGGCAAGGTCAATATGAAGCACGTGTATGAAATGGATAAGATACATGAAAGTCTATATAGGACTCCCTTTGGGGATTTAGATATGCTAGTAAAAACACATGAATTAAGTTCAAATATTGTTGATGGTGTAGGCCATGTACATTTAGGTTATGATATATCGATTGCTGGGGATTGGACCTATTACAACCAGTTAGATATTACCTTGAAGGAGGACACAACACATGGAAATTAAAGATATCTTAAAACAAGATATTGAAAGAGCTATACAAGGCGCTGTGGCAGCTGGGGAATTACCAGATGGGACCTATCCAGCTGTTGTTTTAGAAGTGCCACCACAAAAAGAATTTGGGGATTTTTCTACTAATATTGCCATGCAGTCCGCTCGTGTAGCTCATAAGAGTCCTCGTGATATTGCTCAGGCTATTTTGAAGCATATAAGTCAAGACCATATTACGAAAACGGATGTAGCTGGCGCTGGGTTTATTAACTTTTTTGTAAAATCAGACGTTATTTATGATACTTTGCGGCAAGCCTTGGCAGCTGGCGAAGCGTATGGTCAAAAAGCGGAACGTCCTGATGATTACATTCAGGTAGAATACGTTAGTGCTAATCCAACAGGTCTTTTGCATGTAGGTCATGGCCGGGGCGCGGCTTATGGTAGTGCTTTGGTTAACTTGTTGCGGGCTGATGGATATAAGGTAGATGCTGAGTACTATATTAATGATGCAGGTAAGCAGATTGATAATATGGCCTTGTCTGTTAATGCACGGTATATGGAATTATTGGGTAAACCCTCTGAGTTCCCAGAAAATGGCTATCATGGACAGGATATTATTGATACGGCCCAGGCCTTAATTGATTGGAAAGGTGATTTCTTCTTAAGTCTGCCAGAAACAGAACGGATTCCTTTCTTTAAGGAATATGCTTTATGTGAAAAGTTAGACGGCCTTCGTAAGACCTTAAATCGTTTTAATGTACATTTTGATACGTGGTTTAGTGAACGATCTTTACATAAAGGCAAAATTCAAGCAGCTATTAAGCAGTTACAGGCTGATGGTAAAATTTATGAAAAAGATGGGGCTTTATGGTTAAAGTCCACAGAATGTGGGGACGATAAGGATCGTGTAGTTGTTCGTGATAATGGGGAAGGCACGTATTTAGCAGCTGATATTGCTTACCATAGAGATAAATGTGATCGTGGATTTAAGGAAATCATTGATATTTGGGGCGCAGACCATCATGGGTATGTAGCTCGTGTTAAGGCCGCTTTACAATTGTTGGGCTATGATCCAGACAAGATGACTGTTTTATTATTGCAAATGGTAGCCTTGTTCCGTGATGGGGAATTGGTTAAGATGTCTAAGCGGACTGGTGAAAGTGTTACTTTAGATGAATTATTAGATGAAGTGGGTGTTGATGCGGCTCGTTACTTCTTCTTGATGCGATCCTTAGATAGTCAGCTTGATTTTGATATTAATTTAGCCGCATCTAAGTCTAACGATAATCCCGTCTATTATATTCAATATGCGCATGCTCGTATTCATAGTATTTTTAATCAAGTAAAAGAAGCTGGCGTGACTCTAGGAGATTGGAGTCAGGTAGATTTTACCCCATTAACGACAGAACGAGAACTAGAATTGATTAAAAAGATTGGCGAATACCCAGAAGAAATTTCTGTGGCGGCAGCTCATCGGGCGCCTCATCGGATTGCACGGTATCTGTATGAGTTAGCTGGCTTGTTCCATTCATTCTATAAACAGGGGCGTATTATTGGTGTGGAATCCAATTTACAGCAAGCTCGCTTAGGCTTAATTACTGCTGTAGGGCTTGTCCTTCGGAGTGGGTTAGGCATACTAGGTATTTCAGCACCAGATAAAATGTAGCTGAAGTATCCCTTCATATCTTGAGTAAAATTTTATATAATACATATATGTGTGTATAAGTTCGTACCTGGGAGGCATCATGGCAACTAAGTATATTTTTGTAACAGGCGGCGTCGTATCATCATTAGGTAAAGGGATTACGGCGGCTTCATTAGGCCGATTATTGAAAAATCGTGGTTTTAAAGTAACGATTCAGAAATTTGATCCATATATTAATATTGACCCAGGTACGATGAGTCCTTATCAGCATGGGGAAGTGTTTGTTACTGATGATGGTGCCGAAACGGACTTAGACTTAGGCCATTATGAACGCTTTATCGATATTAATCTTGGTAAAAGTTCCAATGTAACAGCTGGTAAGGTGTATTGGTCTGTTATTAATAAGGAACGTAAAGGGGATTATTTAGGCAGCACGGTGCAGGTTATTCCTCATATTACTAATGAAATTAAACAAAATGTATATCGCGTAGGTAAAGAAGATAATGCTGATGTTGTAATTACTGAAATTGGCGGTACCGTAGGGGATATTGAAAGCCTTCCTTTCTTAGAAGCCATTCGCCAGGTCAAAAAAGAAGTGGGGCGTGATGATGTATTATACATCCATGTTACCCTTGTACCATACATTAATGCAGCTGGTGAGTTAAAGACAAAACCGACCCAACATAGTGTAAAAGAATTACGTAGTATTGGGATTCAGCCAGATATTATTGTTTGTCGTACAGAAAAGACGATTTCTGATGAAATGAAAGAAAAATTGGCTTTATTCTGTGATATTGATCCAGATGCGGTTATTGAAAATCAAACTTGCAGTACGATTTATGAAGTGCCTTTGATGATGCAAGATGAAGGCTTAGACAGTATTGTAGTTAATAAATTGAATTTACCAGATCGTCCAGCAGACATGGAAGACTGGAAGAAGATGGTTCATAAAATTTTGAATCCAAAGAAGGAAGTTACTGTAGCCTTAGTTGGTAAGTATGTAGCTTTACATGATGCGTATTTAAGCGTAGTAGAAGCCTTGAGCCATGCTGGGGTAGCTGATGAAACTAAGGTTAATATTAAATGGGTAGATTCAGAAGAAGTGGAAGCACTAGGAATCAAGGTCGAAGATATTTATAAGGATGTAGACGGAATTATTGTCCCAGGGGGCTTTGGTTATCGCGGCGTTGAAGGCAAGATTAAGACGATTCAATATGCGCGTGAAAATAAGGTGCCTTATTTTGGTTTGTGCTTAGGTATGCAGACAGCGGTTATGGAATTTGCTCGCCACGTAGCTGGTCTTGAAGGGGCTAATTCAACAGAATTTGATGCAGAAACTAAATATCCGGTTATTGATTTGATGGCTGATCAGGTGGATGTAGATAAAAAGGGTGGTACTATGCGTCTAGGTTTATATCCATGCAAGACAGCAACAGGTACTAAGGTTCGTGAAGCTTATAATGAAGATTTGATTTATGAACGTCATCGTCATCGTTATGAATTTAATAATGAGTTCCGTCAGCGTTTGACAGATGCGGGCTTAGTGATTAGCGGGACATCACCAGATGATCGTCTAGTTGAATGTATTGAGGTGCCAGATCATCCTTGGTTTGTAGGGGTACAGTTTCATCCGGAATTGAAATCTCGTCCAACGAATCCGCATCCATTATTCAAGGGCTTTATTGATGCGGTTATTAAGGCTAAAAAAGTAAAATAGAATAAAATTATTTATAAGAAGTGGTCGATTAAATGGCCGCTTCTTTTTTTGCTTTGTACAGGGAACGGAAGTATCTAATGGTCTTCAAAAGCTCCAGCCTCCGCTAGGCTCCGCAAGTCGCTTTGAAGAGACATTAGGTACTTCGTGATTTAAAGCTTCTAATGAATAAGTATAGGCACAGTGTACGGAAGCATTTAATGGTCTTCAAAAGCTCTGTCCTCCGCTAGGCTCCGCAAGTCGTTTTGAAGAGACAATAGGTGCTTCTTGATTTATGGTTTCTATTATATCGTTATGATACTTGGTGATACAGTGGTTTGAATATTTTCTTGTTACTCCTATTAATACTTTTACAGTTGACAGTTGTCCACTGTAAAGAGTAATATATTAGATATTAATATATTTTATTAGAGAGAATATAGATGGGAGTGACCAAAAATGGCAAAAGACTTGGATTGGGGTAATATTGGGTTTGAATATCGAAAGACAGATAAACGGTATGTGTCTAATTATAAAGATGGCAAGTGGGATGATGGCGTTTTAACGACGGATAATAAGGTTATTATTTCTGAAGATGCTGGCGTTCTCCATTATGCACAGGAATGTTTTGAAGGATTAAAGGCGTATACAACGAAAGAGGGACATATTGTTATATTCCGTCCAGATTTGAATGCAGAACGCATGTATAATACGGCAAAACGATTAGAGATGCCATCGTTTCCTAAAGACCGTTTTGTAGAGGCTGTAAAACAGGTGGTAGAAGCCAATATTGACTGGGTGCCACCTTATGGTAGTGGTGCTACCTTGTATATTCGTCCAGTTATGTTTGCCACTGGGGAGGTTATTGGTGTTAAGCCAGCGGATGAATATCAGTTCCGTATTTTTGCAACGCCAGTAGGTCCCTATTATAAGGGCGGCGCTAAGCCAATCGCTATTAAGATTAGTGATTTTGACCGTGCAGCGCCTCGTGGGACAGGCCATATCAAGGCGGGCTTGAATTATGCTATGAGTTTACATGCTAATGTGACAGCTCATGCAGAAGGCTTTGCAGAAAATTTATATTTGGATCCAGCTACGCGGACAAAGGTAGAAGAAGCGGGTGGCGCTAATATTATCTTTGTTGATAAGGATGGCAACTTAGTTATTCCTAAATCAGATAGTATTTTGCCATCTGTTACTCGTCGGTCCATTGCTTATGTAGCCGAACATTATTTACATTTGAAAGTAACGGAACGAGAAGTATTATTTAGCGAGGTACCTCATTTTGCTGAAGCCGGCTTATGTGGTACAGCTGCTGTTATTTCACCAATTGGGTTAATTAATGACCATGGTAAGGAAATTACTTTCTCTAATGGAATGGAAAAGGCCGGCCCTGTTATTAGTAAGTTATACCAGACTTTGACAGATATTCAGATGGGTAATATAGAAGCACCAGAAGGTTGGATTTATAGAATTAAATAGTAGGCACAGCAGGTATGGATAGAAAAAATTAGATAAACAGTAGAAAATAGGCTATAATGTAAGAATATTGTAGTGAGAGGTATCAAACATATTGTAAGAGGAGTTATTAGAATGGAACTTTCATATGCGCGATTAGCTGCTATTTTCAAGGCCTTATCGGATGAAACAAGATTGCATATTATAGATATGTTGTCTTGTAACGAGTTATGTGCCTGTGATATTTTATCTAGTTTTGATTTATCTCAATCAACTTTGAGTTATCATATGAAAATCTTATTAGATGCGGGTGTGGTAAAGTCTAAGCGAAATGGTTTGTGGACTATGTATTCTATTAATGAAGAGACGTTTCAGGAAATCTTAAGTGTAATTCCTGATTTATATCAGCATAAAAAAGAATGCATTTGTGCACAGATTAAATATTGTCGTATAGAGGACAAAGAGAAAACGGAGTTTCTATGAGACGTTGGATTATGCATGTGGATATGGATGCCTTTTTCGCGTCTGTAGAACAGCATGATTTTCCAGAATATAAAGGCCGCCCAGTTATTGTAGGCGGCCTTTCTGCTAGGGGCGTTGTAGCAACAGCTTCTTATGAGGCACGTGCTTACGGGGTGCATTCCGCTATGAGCATGGCTAAGGCTAAGCGCTTATGTCCTAATGGTATTTATCTGTGGCCTAGATTTGAACGTTATCAGGAGGTGTCACGGCAGGTTCATGAAGTGATGGAGGCTTATTCTCCTTACATTGAACCCATTTCCTTGGATGAAGCCTTTTTGGATATTACGGCCTTAACGGGTCGCTATAGTGGACCTTATGCTTTAGGGCGTGAGTTTAAGGAAAAAGTTTTAGCTAAAACAGATTTAATCATTTCTGTGGGTCTAGCGCCCAATAAGTTTTTAGCAAAACTCGCGTCAGATTGGAAAAAACCAGATGGCTTAGTTGTTATTCCTTATGGTAAAGAGGCAGAGATGATTGCTCCTCTGCCTGTCAAGCGCTTATGGGGCGTAGGTAAGCAGACAGAGAAGCGATTGAAAGAGGCTGGCTTTTACACTATTGGAGATATAGCAAAACTTACAAATGCTACAGCCTTGCAAACGATTTGCGGTAAATGGGCGGAGCGCTTATATCTCATGGCTAAGGGGATTGATGAGCGGCCTATTGAATATGAACGCACCTTGCAGTCGGTCGGTAATGAAGAGACTTATGAAGAAGACCTAGATGATGAAGAGGTTATTGATGGGGAGTGGCATTATTTTGCTCACCGCGTAGGAAAACGACTGCGACGAAAGGGGCTTAAGGGCCATACCGTGACGATTAAGATTCGTTATAATGATTTTTCTACCTTCACTAGGCAAAAGCAGATTGATTACCCAACAGATGAGGAAGAAACTATCTATGAAGCGATCCAGCAATTGTATCAAAAGGTACATCGCATAAAGCCTGTACGATTACTAGGGGTGACGGTGAGTGGCTTTGATAAGACGCTTGTACAGGAATCTTTGTTTTCTCATGAAGAGGAACGGCATCAGTTAACAGAAACGATAGATCAGTTAGAACATCGCTTTGGCGATAATATTGTGATGAGAGGGTCCTTGTGGCAGCGTAATCGGCTGCAACGACGACCGACGAGACGAAGAGAGTTACAAAAGGGAGAGATAGATATGAAAACATTTACACTAGCTTGTGGGCATGGCAGCCAAACAGTACAGATACCAGAAAAACAGATTATTGATGTAGTAGAAGGTAAAGAGTATCCGTCTTTACAAGACATAAAGCAAGCTGTTTTGGACGTATTAGATCATCCAACGGCTTCGAAACCTTTGCGGGAGATTGTAAAAGCGGGTGAAACAGTATGCGTTGTCGTATCAGACATCACACGGGCATGGATTCGTTATGATCTATTTTTACCAGTTTTGTTGGATTATTTAAATGCTCTGGGTGTTAAAGATAAGGATATTACCTTATTAGTTGCGTATGGTTCGCATCGCTTACAGACAGGGGTAGAAAATGTTAAAGAATTTGGTCAAGAGGTAGTCAATCGTGTAGCGATTAAATCAAGCAGTGCTATTAATAAAGATTGTAATTATGTGCATATAGGCGAAACGTCTCATGGTGTACCGATTGAGTTAAACGAAGTCGCTCTTAAGGCAGACCGTTTAATTTTGACAGGTGGTATTGTTTTTCACTTGATTGCAGGTTTTGGCGGTGGTCGTAAGGCGGTTATGCCAGGTATTTCTTCTTATGAAGCTATACAGAAGAATCACTGCTTATGTTTAACAGAAGAAGTGGGCGGCGGTTGTCGACCAGAAATCGTTAGTGGTAATATTACGACCAATCGTATGCATGATGACCAAATGGAACATGCCTTAGCGGCTAAGCCTGATTTTTTAATCAATGTGGTGGCTAATGCGGAAGGCAAACCGGCAGCCTTTGTTGGAGGCGATTTAAAAGAAGCGTGGTTAAAGGGGACACAGCTAGTTAAAGCTATGTATGAAGTACCGATTCAGAAACAGGCGGATTGCGTTGTTGCTTCAGCTGGTGGTTTTCCTATGGATATAAATTTATATCAAGGTGTTAAAACCCAAGATAATGCCGTTAAAGCGTGTCGTGATGGGGGCGTCGTTATTTTACTTATGGATTTAGAGGATATCGAAGAACCAGGCGATTTTGTCGGTTGGTTTGCTCATCCTAGCGTTTATGACCATGAAGTGGCCTTACGTAAGGCCTTTACGGTACCGGGGTTTGCTTCTTTCTTGATGCGTACTTACTTTGAAAAGAAGCATCATATTTTAGTAACGAATAAGAAAAATCTTCCATTGGATAAGAAGTTTGGCGTTGAAATGGTAGATAGTTTAGATAAGGCTATGAGTCGAGCTAAAGAAATTCTAGGACGAAATGATTTTTCGATTACAGTTATGCCGGAGGCAAGTCATACTTTGCCAGTGGTAAAAAAATAAATGAGTTCTATAAGGTAGCAGGTAACTTTATAAGGATCTATAAAAGCCGTATCTATATAAAGCTGTATTCTTTAGAGCGTAAGTAAAGTTGGCTTGCTTGAGAGTTAAGTTATTTAGAGAGGGAGATATGTATGAGTTTTTCATTGCCGGCCCATGCCGTATTGAAGGGGCCTAATTTTATTAGAGAAGTTTTTGAACGAGGCGCGGGAATTCCTGGTTTTATTAGTTTCGGTATTGGCAATCCAGCGCCAGAAGCGATTCCCGTTAAGGACATTCAGGCGGCTTTTGATGCGGTAGTTCATGACAAGCCTATGGAGCTTTTACAATATGGACCCATGATGGGGGATTATCATCTAAGAGAACAAACTTTACAGCGTTTGCTTACTAAGCGGCATATGCCTAAAGAGGGGCAGGCTTTGTTGCTTTCTATTGGGGCAGGACAAGATTTGGGTTTAGTACCTAGAACGGTTTGCCAAGCTGGTGATGAAGTCTATATGGATGCGTATACGTTTACGAGTGCTATTAATGCGGTACGTAATGTGGGTGCAGTACCGGTAAGCATTGCGATGGACCAAGATGGGATGATACCAGAGGATTTAGAAAAAGCGGCGCAATCAGGCAAGGGAAAATATATCTATTTGATTCCTAATTTTCAAAATCCAACAGGAATTACAATGTCTTTAGAACGGCGTCAGGCTATTTATGAGATTGCTTCTGAGTATGATTTGTTTATTTATGAAGATGATCCTTATGGAGAAATCCGATTTACTGCGGATGAAGTGCCTACTTTTAAATCCTTTGATAAGGAAAATCGCGTTCTTTATGCGGGCTCTTATTCTAAGACCTTGTCGGCAGGGCTGCGAGTTGGTTTTTTATATGGGCCTGCTGAAGTTATTGGGGCTATTCAAGTTTTGAAAAATAATTGTGATGGGCAGATGCCTTTGGTAACACAGCGCGTTGTATCTCATTTGTTAGACACGATTGATTATGATAAACAGATTGCTAAGGTAGCTCGTGTCTACCAAGAGAAATGGAAGGTTATGAAGGATACGTATGATCAGTATGGCAGTTCTAAAGTGACCTTTACGAATCCGACAGGCGGCATGTTTGTCTGGATGACTATGCCAGATGGGGTAGATAGTAAGGCCTTTTTCGAAGATTGTATGCAACATAAGGTGGGGATAGTGCCTGGAGCGGCCTTCGCTACGGATGGATCTTTAACGAGTCAATCCTTTCGCTTGAGTTATACCTTCCCTGATCTAGAAAGCATTCGTACGGGAATGGAAGTTGTGGCTAAATTGACGAGGGCTTACTGCTAGTTTGCGATTCTAAGTGATTGCTTATTAAGGTATTGCTTTTCCTAGTCATAGAGAAAATGAATATTACGGTTTATAGATTATAAGGGCTGTCTTTTGCCCTATAGGCCTAGATCACAAAAGAGGTAGAATCCTAATGGATTCTACCTCTTTTGTATAGAGAAATTCTTAATTAGCTTACTGGGTAAATGAGCTTTAGTTTTGTGGTTTGACATTTTATAAGCTTATGACTGCAGGAGTATAAAATACATGTTAAAATAAAAACAGATTAAGACGTGAGGGTATTCGTTTTTATTTTTATAGCTGTGGAGATAAATGAAGATGAAGCGAATTACCTACAGGCTTTGGTTATTTATAAAAGGAATGATCGGCTTATTGGTCTAATTTATATAGAAAGCCTTGTATAGTTAGCATTTTCATTTGTAGGTAGAAAAGAAATGGCTAGGCTGTAACTTGGGTGTAGCTGTTTATAAGATGAGTGACTTAGGTAGAGAGTAATAAAAAGTTGTATGGTGAGGAGTGATAGTATGCATAATGAACATGGATTAATTGAACAACAAGTTATTGATTCGGTACGGCGGGCTTTACGCCGTAAGTATGAACAAGATGGACAGATTTGTGCGTCTTTAGAAGAATTAGGCCAAGATGCGCAGATTCCACCGGAAACAGTACCGCTGACTTTGGCTGCTTATGGAGAAGCACAAAAACGGCGGCAGTATGTGGCTTTATTAGATAGCCTGTGGCAAGAAATTGCGGACATACAAGAGGTTATGGAAGGCCTACATGTGTATGCAACCTTAGAAGATCAAGTGGAACGCAGTGAACAATGGGCGGATGCGATTGATTATGATACGGTATGGCTTAATGAAGTCCAATCTAAGGAGTATCAGAAACGTTTTCCACAGGTTTTGCATGAAGCGACAGTTAATGGATTGGCTACGCAAGAAAAAGAAGAAGCGGATACAGAACAGGTCAATACAGAAGATGTATCGGCACCAGTACAAAATGGTAGTAAGATGATAGCTAAGGCTCATCAACAGATTGCTAAGGCCTTGTCTGAATCGGAATTATTAACGCAGCAGTTAGGTAAGACGGCTGGACAGGCTGATACATCTGTAAGTGATGAAGGGGATGCGGATAAAGAAGAACTGGCTGTTGATCAGGTAGAGATGCAGGATAGAGAGTTTGGCGGAGGTAAAAAGAAAGGAAAGAAGGGGAAAAAGGCTAAAAAAGATAAAAAAGCGGCAAAGAATAAAGCATCTAAGAATAAGAAGGCTAAGAAAAAGAAAAAGCGATAGGTAGTAGGAGGTTCTCAGAGAACGGAAGCACCTAATGATCTTACGAAGCTCCGTCTTTCGCTACGCTCGAAAGTCGTTCGTAAGAAACATTAGGTGCTTCGTGACTTAGAGCCATATGGGTATAGCAAGGATATAATGGAAGTATGCTGATAGATTTATGAGGCTTCATTCTTCGCTACGCTTGAAAGACGTTTGTAAGAGACATTAAGCGCTTCGTGACTTGGAGCTATATGGTTAGTGGTATTTTAAATAGGGATTAAGATGTTGTTGCAGGAACAGAAAGGGCGTATGCCTTTTTTTAAGAGATTACGGCAGAATAGCCAAATGAATGAAATTGATAGTACGCTGATTATTCGCATGTCGGTGATTGGTGTGTTAGTAGGAGCCGTGGCTGGTTTTTTCGGGGCGACTTTCCGCTACTGGATTATGGCAGGTGAGGATTATCGTCATATCATTATGAATCAGTTGACGCCTTTGACTTTAGGAATTTGGCTAGTTGCTATGGTGGTTTTTGGGTGGGCTTGTGCCCGCCTTTTGAAATGGGCTCCTTTATCTGGTGGTTCAGGGATTCCACAGATTGAAGGGGAAATGCTAGGCGTTATGAATGATACGAAGCCTCATCGAACTTTGATTTCTAAATATATTGGTGGTGTATTGAATGGTATTTGTGGTTTTTCGGTAGGTCGCGAAGGCCCATCTGTACAGTTAGGGGGCGCGGCAGGAAAAATCATTTCCTATTTATTGCATTCACCTAGGCAGGAGCAACGCTTACTTATGTCGGCAGGAGCGGCCGCTGGTTTGACGGCGGCTTTTAGTGCGCCGGTGTCAGGCGCTATTTTTGCTTTTGAAGAGGTTCATAAAAGCTTTTATCCCTTGCTAGTTATTCCAACTTTTACGGCGACAATTGCCTCTAATTTTGTAACTAGTACGATCTTCGGATTGCAACCATCTTTAGGTTTTACTGTGGTGGATGGTTTGCCCCTTCACTATTTTTATCAGTTGATTGGTGTTGGTCTTATTTCGGGAGTAGTTGGCGTCGCCTTTAATAAATCGATTTTACTTTTTAAACGCTTGTTTTCTTACTTACCTATGGGACTGAATGGTAAAATCATAATGACCTTCTTAGTGGTGACCTTGATTGGCCTTGATTCACAGCTTTTATTAGGCGGAGGTAATTCTTTAGTTGGAGAGCTAGCGTATGGTCATTATGCCTTATGGATTTTGTTAGGCATTGTTGTTGGTAAAATTTTACTTACTGCCTTTTGCTTTGGCAGTGGTATACAAGGCGGTATTTTTCTCCCTATGTTAGTTATTGGAGCGTCTGTAGGGGCGTTTACGCATGGCCTTTTCCACGAGTTTGGTTTAGTAACTAATGTATATCAGGCTAATATTGTTATTTGTGCTATGAGTGGTGTGTTAGCGGCAGCTATGCGTACTCCTTTGTTAGCCATTATGTTAGTATTAGAAATGACAAATAGTTTCTTCAGTATTTATCAGGTAGGTACTGTGGCAATTGTTGCTTATTTGGTAGCTGATTTAATGAAGGAACCACCGGTATATGATTCCTTGTTAGGCCTTATGATAAAACCACGCAGTGAAATAGAAATGGAACAGACTTTTTTCCAATGCCATTTGCCAGTAGTTAGTCCCTTGGTAGGGAAGGCACTACAGGATATTGTTATGCCTAAAAGTGCTAGCTTAGTAAGTATTTCCAGACAGGGACAGCATATAGTGCCGCAATCGCAGACGGTTTTAGAAGCTGGTGATGATTTATATGTTACCTGTCAGACAGGACAGTTAAAAGAAGCTAAAGAGTTTTTTCAAAAGGAGTCAGTAAGGGAACATGAAGAAGAAAAAGATAAATCGTAAGAAAAAGGTGCAAGTACCGCAAAAACATGGATTAGGGAAAGCTGTCGAATGGGTGCTTGTCCTTTGCTATGCAGCTATCGCTGTCTTGTTTTATCAACAGGGACCAGATGAATTGGTTGGTTGTATCTTAATTGGCAGCTTTATTGTGAGCGCCTTATACATTTATATTTATAAGGGACAGGCTGCAACTAATCGGGCTATTGATACAGCTTGTCGTTTTTGTATTAGTTATATGATTACCATGGTAGCCCTATTTTTCTATGTATTAGCTATGCTTAGAGCACAGCAACTAACCTCGACAACTGTTGTTTTTGTCTTAATTGGATCTGTTGTTGTCTTTTACTGTATCTATACATCAACCAAGGGTTTAATGCAACGATTTGCAGTCCTTAAAGACGAGTCAAAAAAAGTAAAGGATGAAGCAAAGAAAGGTCTTTCTGAGACAGGAAATGGAGAGTCTAAATAAATTGCTAGATATATAGCCCACCCTTTCTTGTTATTTGATAAACTGAATACTTAAAATACGGCGTGTTAGGTGTAACAGGCTAAAAAGGGGAAAGTAAAAAATGATGCCTACATCTCATAAGGAGCCTTAGATAGTGTTAGCTCCTGAGATGTAGGCATCATTTTTTATATATATGTGTTTTTAATTATTAGCACTTAATGCCGCTATTCTTACGTGAATAGAAGAACCATGTGAACAAGATTGTTACAAAGGTAAAGGCAATTAAGATATAAAAGGCTGGTGCGACGTTATTATAAGACGCATAAGCCCAACCAAATAATTTTGGAATAAAGAAGGCACCGTAAGCACCAACAGCGGCAGTAAAGCCAGTGATTAAGGATGCTTGTGCTTTATCTGAATAGATATGAGGCATCATACGGAAGGAAGCGCCTGTTTCGAAACCTGTCATTAAGAATAAGAACAAGAAAGAACCGAAGAACAAGGCAAAGTTGTGAATATCGATACCCCACAATACACCAATGCCACCGAAGAACATGCCGATAAGAGACCAGAAGGTTACAATAGACCCATTGTCGATTTTATCAGAAATCCAGCCGCCAACAGGGCGAATGCCAGCGCCGATAAACGGTCCAATAAAGGCGGCAAAAGCGAAGGATACTTCAGGAAATTCTTTGTTAACAAGTAAGCTTAATGCGGCAGAGTAACCAATGAAGGCACCGAAACCACATGTATAGATGAGGCTTAAGATCCAAGTATGTTTATTGCTGAACATGGAGAATAGACCTTTAGCACTTTGCCGTTTAATTGGTAGGTTGTCCATGTATTTTAAGATTAAACCAAGAATGATGATGGTTGGAATAATCCAAATATATACAGCGTTTTGTAAAAACCAGAGTTTACCATTAGAGGCTGTTTCTGGGCCGCCGAAGAGAGGGGCGAACAAAGCGGTGCCAATAACAAAAGGAGCTACAAAGTAAACGACGGATACACCTAGGTTACCGATGCCGGCGTTGATACCAAGAGCCGTACCTCGTTTATTCATAGGGAAGAAAGAGCCGATATTAGCTACTGACGAAGAGAAGTTAGAGCCAGCTAAGCCAATGAGGGCTAAATAAATGCAGAATACAGAGTAAGGGGTAGCTGGATCTTTAATAGCCGCTCCTAAACCAAATAATGGAATTAACAGGATAGCTGTGCAAAAGAAGGTCCAGTTTTTACCACCGAAGATAGAGGGCATGTAGGTGTATAAGAAACGGAAGGTGGCACCAAATAAGCCAGGGAAAGCAGCTAAAGTAAATAATTGGTCAACTGTGAAATGGAAACCAATGCTGTTAAGATGCGCTGCGATAGTAGCCCATAAAACCCAAATACAGAAAGACAATGTTAATGCAATGGTAGAGACGGTTAAGTTCTGGTTGGCAATTTTTTTACCATATTTGTTCCAGAAGACTTCATTGTCTGGCTGCCAGTTGGCAAGGATTTCCTTGCGGGATGAATAATTCATTTCCTTATCCATAAGAACAACTCCTTTGTTGGGGCTCATAAATAAAAATAATAGACACGTGCCCCATATAATAAATTCGTGAGTAGTATAGCGATAAAAGCAACAAAAATCTGTGATGAGTATCACCTATTGCTTACAAATAAATGAAAAAAGAGTAAAAAGGGTATACTAAATTCTCATAATAGGCATAAAAATGATGAAAAATATGTTAAAATATGTTACATATGCAACATTTTTTTTAAGAACGGGTACGTAATGATTGAGGTGAAACTGGTGAAAGTAACATTTGAGGATGTAAAAGACTTAGACTTATTTGAAGACGTAACAGCAGAGCAGTTTCAAGAATTTATGCGCAAGACGGGTAGTTATGGCAAGACCTATAAAAAGGGCAGCTATATTTCTTTGTCAGAAGATGAAGTGCGCTCTATTAGCCTGATTTTAGAAGGTACCGTACATATGGAAAGTGAAGATGTGTGGGGCAACAAAACGATTTTGTTATTTCTTAGAAAGAATCAACTCTTCGGGGAATCCTTTGCGGTGCGGTCAGATGCCGTGTCGGTTGTTAATTTTTATGCGGCTACGGATGTACGCAGCTTGTGTATTCCGTTTAAAGAGTTAAGCCGCTTGTCTAGTTTTAAAGAACTGATGCAGACTAAATTTATGGAAAACTTAATGAGTATGCTGGCCGACAAGAATGTGCGATTGATGCAGAAATTAATCATTTTATCCAAACGGTCACTAAGAGAAAAGTTGCTTACTTATTTTTGGATGGAATCGAAACGACGGGGGACTAAGAAGTTTGAGATTCCTATTGGCCGTGTTGGCTTAGGCGAATTTCTCTGCGCTGACCGCAGCGCCTTAACAAGAGAATTGAGCCGTATGCGTAAAGAGGGCCTAATTGATTACGAAAAGAATACTTTTGAACTCTTGCGAGATGAGTGGTAAAAGGCTGTACGTATAGAGTTAGTAGAAAAGTGAGAGAGCTTTGAGAAAAAACTATCGCTTTATGTGACAAGTGTCACTAAGCATTTGAGAATCTGTTAGTATTCTGAGAATACTAAGGAGGAGCAAGTCATGAAGTCATTATTTCAGAAGTATAAGTATATGTCTCCGAAAGAACGCTCTGCAGATGGCCGTGTAAACACCTATAAGGGTGGCCGTGAATGGGAATCTATGTATCGTGAACGGTGGTCATATGACAAAGTTGTTCATTCTACCCATGGGGTTAACTGTACGGGCTCTTGTTGCTGGAATGTTTTTGTCAAGAATGGCATTGTTACTTGGGAAAATCAAAGTCATTCTTACCCATCAACGGGTCCAGATATGCCCGATTTTGAACCACGTGGATGCCCGCGTGGCGCGTCTTTTTCCTGGTATTTGTATAGTCCACTTCGTATTAAGTATCCTTACGTGCGCGGTGAATTAGCTAAGTTGTGGCGGGAAGCTAAGAAAAAGGCACCTAATGCCTTAGAAGCTTGGAAATCCATTGCTAGTGATCCAAAAAAGATGAAATCCTATAAGGAAGCCCGTGGCATGGGTGGCTTTGTACGATCCACTTGGGATGAAGCCTCTGAAATCGTAGCCGCTTCTATGCTGTATACGGCGCAGAAATATGGACCGGACCGTAACTGTGGTTTCTCTCCCATCCCAGCTAAATCTATGCTTAGCTATGCAGCAGGGGCACGCTTTTTAAATTTAATGGGTGGCTTCTGCTTAAGTTTCTATGACTGGTATGCTGATTTACCGCCAGCTAGTCCACAAGTGTGGGGGGAACAGACAGACGTACCAGAAAGTAGCGACTGGTATAATGCAGGTTATATTATGACTTGGGGCTCTAATGTGCCACAGACACGTACGCCAGATGCGCATTTCTTGGCTGAAGTACGTTATAAGGGGACCAAGGTGGTTTCTGTATCACCAGACTATGCAGAATCGACAACCTTTGCTGATACTTGGTTAAATGTAAAAGCAGGTTCTGATGCAGCCTTAGCTATGGCTATGGGGCATGTCATCTTAAAAGAATATTACGTAGACAAACAGACACCGTTCTTTACAGATTACGTAAAACAATACACAGACTTTCCATTCCTTGTTACTTTAGAAGAAAAAGACGGTCATTATGAGCCAGGTCGTTTCTTGACAGGTGCTGATATGGGCCGAACGGATAAGCACTGTGAATTTAAGTTCTATATGATGGATGAAGCAACGAATAAACCAGTTGTACCAAACGGCACTATGGGGCATCGTTGGTCCGAAAAAGACAAATGGAACTTACAGAACATTAACAGTGATACAGGCCATCGTTTTGAACCGCTATTGTCCTTAATTAATAGTGCAGATGATGTGGTAACAGCGGCCTTCCCATTCTTTGGACATTTAGATGGAGATAAGAAGGTCTTAGAACGCAATATTCCAGTACGGGCTATTACCTTGGCTAATGGGCAGCGTATTTATGTAACAACGGTCTTTGATTTAGTTATGGCAAACTATGGTATTGATCGAGGCCTTGGCGGTGAAGCGGCTGCTTCTTATGAAGATGATATTCCGTTTACTCCAGCTTGGCAGGAAAAATACACGGGTGTGAAGTCGGACATCGTGATTCATACAGCTCGTGAATTTGCCGATAATGCTATTGAAACAGACGGTCGGTCTATGATTATCATGGGGGCTGGTATTAATCACTGGTACCATGCGGATATTATTTATCGTACAGTTTTGAACTTAGTTCTTTTCTGTGGTTGTGAAGGTCGTAATGGCGGCGGCTGGGCTCATTATGTAGGACAGGAAAAATTGCGTCCAGCCGAAGGTTGGAATGCGGTTATGACAGCAAAAGACTGGAATCCAGCACCTCGCTTGCAGCAGTCGACGTCCTTCTTCTATTTTGCAACAGACCAGTGGCGTTCCGATGCAATCGATACGAAAGATTTAGTATCACCATTAGTCGAACCACGCTATCGCCATTCCGCAGACTATAATGTTTTAGCGGCACGACTTGGTTGGCTGCCATCCTATCCGACATTTAATAAGAGTGGACAGCAGATTCGTGATGAAGCAGAAAAAGCGGGCTGTAAGGATTTTGATGCGGTGAAGCAGTTTGCTGTTAATCAGCTTAAGACGGGGGATATGAAGTTTGCCTTAGAAGATCCAGATGCACCGGAAAATTTCCCGCGTAACTTAATTGTTTGGCGATCTAATTTGATTACTAACTCCTCCAAGGGGCATGAATATTTCTTAAAATACTTGTTAGGTACTAAGAATGGTCTTTTTGAAGAAGAACAATCGCCAGTAACGCCAACAGAATTAAAATTGCGAGATGAACCAATTGGTAAGTTGGACTTACTTGTCGATTTAGATTTCCGTATGGCTGGGTCCGCTTTGTACTCGGATGTGGTACTTCCAACAGCTACTTGGTATGAAAAGAATGACTTGTCTTCTACGGATATGCATCCATTTATTCATACTTTTAATCCAGCCGTTAGCCCAGGATGGGAATCGCGTACTGACTGGGAAATATTTAAAACTTTAGGTAAGGCCGTATCTCGCATTGCCAAAGAAGCTAATTTGCCAGTTTATAAGGATATGGTAGCGGTACCACTAGGCCATGATTCGGAACAGGAAACGGCACAGCCATTTGGGCAGATTCACGATTGGAAGAAGGGCGAATGTGAACCAGTACCAGGTAAAACGATGCCACAGTTGGTCGAAGTTAACCGTGACTATACGAAGATTTATGAAAAACAGATTTCTTTAGGACCAAATTTAGAACATGGTCGCTTAGGTGCCCATGGCATTTCCTTTGATGTATCTGACCAGTACGAAGAATTGAAACATCGTAATGGCATCATTGAGGATAAGAAACAAATTGGTTATGGTCGTCCGTCTATTGCCAAGGATACGCAGGCTTGTGAAGCGGTATTAACTTTGTCTTCGGCAAGTAATGGGGCGGTGGCTCAAAAGGCTTGGGAAAATGCAGTGGAAGCAACGGGTATGCCGGAATTAAAAGATGGCTTAGCCGGTCGTCAAGGAGACCGTATTACCTTAGATGATGCTATCATTCAACCGCGCCGCAGCTTGGGAACGCCAATCTTTACTGGCAATGGTAAGGATGGTCGCCGCTATACGCCATTTACCAATAATATTGAGTATTTAGTGCCATTCCGTACGGTGACAGGCCGTCAGTCCTTCTATCTGGACCATGAAATGATGCGGGAATGGGGCGAACAATTGCCAACCTATAAACCATTATTGGATTATGCACCGCTCAATGACAATCACTTCTCTGATGGGTCACCAGAAATTACCCTTAAATTCTTAACACCGCATAGTAAGTGGTCTATTCATAGTATGTATTTTGATTCCTTGCAGATGTTAACTCTCTTCCGTGGGGGCCAGACCGTTTGGATTAATGAAGATGATGCGGCTGAAATCAATGTGAAGGATAATGATTTCATGGAAATTTACAATCGTAACGGTGTTGTTGCAGCGCGGGCCGTTGTTACACCGCGTATTCCACGTGGCTCTGTTTACATGTATCATTCGCAGGATCGTCACATTAACGTACCAGGAACGAAACTATCTAAGACGCGTGGTGGTACCCATAATACGCCAACCCATATTCATGTAAAACCAACCCATATGATTGGTGGTTATGGTCAGTTGAGTTATGGATTTAACTACTATGGACCAACGGGTAACCAACGTGATATTTTTGTTGTCGTTCGTAAGATGAAGGAGGTTGATTGGCTTGAAGATTAAAGCACAAGTCTCAATGGCTCTCAATTTGGATAAGTGTATCGGATGCCACACCTGCTCCATTACATGTAAAAATGCATGGACTAAGCGTCGTGGTGCGGAATACATGTATTTTAATAACGTAGAAACCCGCCCAGGCGTAGGCTATCCTAAACACTGGGAAGATCAAAATAAATGGAAGGGCGGTTGGGTTCTTAATAATGGTAAGTTAGAACTAGCTACCGGTTCCAAGACAACGCGGTTGGCTAAATTGTTCTACCATCCGCAGCAACCAGAGTTAAAGGATTATTTTGAACCTTGGACGTATGACTATGAAACCTTGATTCATTCCAAACGTAAAAATCATCAACCCGTAGCGCGCCCTCGTTCTTTGGTAACTAATGAACGAATGGAAGTGACTTGGGGTCCTAACTGGGATGATGATTTGGCTGGTGGCGATTCTGCTCGCAGTGATGAAAACTTTAAGAAGATGGAAGAAGAAATTACGATGGATTTTCACGACATCTTTATGAAGTATTTGCCACGTTTGTGTAATCACTGCTTAAATCCAGCTTGCGTAGGAGCTTGTCCATCAGGGGCTATTTACAAGCGTGATGAAGATGGGGTTGTTCTAGTATCTCAGGATATTTGTCGTGGCTGGCGTCACTGCATTCCGTCTTGCCCTTATAAGAAAGTATTTTATAACTGGGAAACGAACAAGGCAGAAAAGTGTATCTTCTGTTATCCTCGAGTAGAAAATGGCTTGCCAACGATTTGCTCCGAAACCTGTGTAGGCCGGATTCGCTATATGGGCGTTCTCTTTTACGATATGGATAAAGTTGATGAAGTAACACATACAGAAAATCCACAAGACATTTATGGAAAGATGCTGGATGTATTACTTGATCCGAACGACCCAGCCGTTGTAGAAGAGGCCAAGAAACAAGGTATTCCTGATCAATGGATAGCCGCTGCTCAGGACTCACCTGTGTATCGTTTGGTTAAGGAATGGCAGATTGCCTTACCTTTACATGCAGAATATCGGACGGTTCCTATGGTATGGTACATTCCGCCAATGAGTCCAATTCTTCGCCGTATGGAGGCACAGACGGAATTCCCAGATACGCTATCAATGCGTATTCCAATTGCTTATATGGCTCAATTGCTCTCGGCTGGTAATGAAGATGTCATTCGTCGTGTTCTTCGCAAGTTGTTGGATGTTCGTGGCTATATGCGTTTACGTGAAATGAAGAAATCGACAGCACAGTATGATACGATTTATGGTGAAAATACCTTGTACGATATGTTCCGCCTTTTAAGTATCGCTAAGTACAGAGATCGTTTCAATATTCCAACAGGTAATAATGTAAGTCGTGAGGATAAAGAAGTCTTGCAAGGAGCAGATGGCTTTCCAGGTTGTGAAGGGGGATGCTTTCAGTGAGTGAAGAATCCTTACTCCTTCATATATGTGCTTATTTATTGAGTTATCCGGATGCGGAGTGGCAGTCCTATTTACCCGCAGTAAAGGACGAATTACAGAAGGTAAAACAGACGCAGCTGAAAGAAACGTTGTCCGATGTGATTGCCTATATTGAAGGGGAAGACCCTGCTGAGTATGAAGATGAATTTGTTCGTGTCTTTGATTTTAGTGGCAATACGCATTTGTATTTGGCTGCTTATAATCGATCTAATGAAGGACAACAGGCAGATCAGCTTTTAGCTTATAAGCAGTTTTTCTTGGATAATGGGTTTGACGTAGAAAAAGAACTGCCTGATTATTTACCAGCTGTTTTAGAATTAGCAGCGACCGTATCACCAGAAGAACGGAAACGCATTTTGGATTATGCTAAGGATAAACTGGAAATTTTGCGACAGCGTTTAATTGATGCCAAGCAGGTGCAGGCCTTTATATTGGATGCCATCTTGAGTGTGGCAGGTAGAGAGGAGCGTGAAAGTGTATGAGTGATTTCGTATGGGGCGGTCTTCCCTATATTGCCTTTACCTTTTTGATTGTAGGGACGATTGTTAGGTATGTAGTGTCGGAACGGAATTGGACAACGAAGTCCAGTGAGTTTTTAGATAAAAAGCATGCTAAGTGGGGCGAACCAATTTTTCATTTTGCACTTTTATGTGTTATTGGCGGTCACGTTATGGGCATCTTGATTCCACAGATTGTAACGGAATCTTTGGGTATGTCAGAAACTCAGTACCATGATATGGCTCTTATGGCTGGGGCCCCAGCCGGTATCCTCTTGGTATTAGCTTTCTTTTATTTGATGTGGCGGCGGTTCTTATCTGGTTCGGCTGCCTATTTGAAAGCGAATACGTCTACAATGGATAAGTGGTTATATTTCTTCTTAGGGATTACGATTCTAACGGGGATTACAGGGACCTTATCTAATGCCGATGGAGCTTTTAATTATCGTCTCTTTATCGGCCCTTGGTTCCGTGGACTTTTATATTTTGATCCACAACCAGGTTTGATGTTACATATCCCACTTATTTTTAAGATTCACATGCTCTCGTGGATGACGGTGGCTATCTTGTTCCCCTTTACTCGCTTGGTGCATTGTTTGAGTATTCCCTTCCGTTATTTGT